>Ga0308016_10000112_pt1 | contig 40328 bp, 62 predicted proteins | sample Neamet233_FD_203129 | JGI IMG/M metagenome (GOLD analysis project Ga0308016, IMG submission 203129) | Marine microbial communities from water near the shore, Antarctic Ocean - #233 | ecosystem: Environmental > Aquatic > Marine > Unclassified | place: Southern Ocean | collected 2014-07-28
AGTGAGTAAACTACTGCTTGCAATAGCACTACCGCATCCGTATGTTTTAAACTTAGCATCAGTAATTATGTTATCTTCTACTTTAATTTGCAAGCGCATTACATCACCACAAGCCGGCGCTCCTACCATTCCTGTTCCAATGTTATTACTAGGTTCCCACTTGCCAACATTACGGGGATTTTCGTAATGGTCCATTACCTTTTCTGAATATGCCATAATATTTTCTCTTAGTTTATACTACTGTATTTATTAATCACTTCGATCCATCTGCATAAAATGTATTAAAGCTGACTGTGATTCGATTGTCCGTCGGGTTTTCATCAGTAAAATGTTCTAACCAACTTGGAAATAATGTTAACTGTCCTTGTATGCAGGGTATTTCTTGTGAATACGCATTATACAAGTTTTCAAACCCAGTGTTTACTTCACACATTCTGTTTGGTGAAACTGGTGATCTTAATATTAACGGACAACTACCTTCGTCTGCTATTGGATAGAATGCTCCACTAATAACGCTACCTGGGTGTTGATGCAGTTTAACCCTACCGCCTTTAAATACTCTGTTCATCCAACTATTTTTAATATAGTTTGGAATTAACGCATACTTCTCTGAATAATGTTGTATACATATTTGTATTTGTTCTTTAAAGCCTTTTAAGTCTTCGTGTTCTAACCAGTTAATTGCCTCACGTTCGTCATATGACGACTCGCTATTGTTTGCCATAATGCCGTGACTGCTAGTCTCAGTGTTTTTTACAACATCTAACATTAAGTTATAGTCTTTGTGTCGAGACAAATCGAATGTCATTACTAGTGTTGGAAATAAGGCATACTCGCCAGTTACAGGAATTTCAATCATTATTTAAGCCGTTTATAATCTGCGTTAAAGCTAATTGTAATTCGATTGTCACAGGTTTGTACAGGAACAAAATGTTCTAACCATGACGGGTAAATAATCATATCACCTGTTTTTGCTTCTACCATATGCGATGGACTTGAGTACTTTGTTTGAGTATTATTACGATTTAATGTTTTATACACATATGTAGGATTTACAAAAGAAATTCCGGTACTACCTTCTGGCATGTTTATAAACAATGTACCGCTAAAGATATTACTATCGTGTCTGTGTCTGTGTATGCGCGATCCTTTATTCATAACAGTGTACCAACTATCGGACATTGCTACGTATTCTAGACCTTCTTGTCTAGACATTTGCGACAATCCTTGATTAATAATTTCTAGTATTGTAGTGTCGTCATTTAGTATATAAGTACCGTGTCGCCAATCTTCTACAAAACATGTTTTCATGTCGCCTTCGCCAATTAACAGATCAGGATTAAATGGCGCACCTTCACTAGCTAGTGCTTTTCCTAACTCTGCAAGTTCTTCTGCATCATACCTTCCACTATCAATTATGTTGGTTTTGAGTATTGCTGTTGGAAACAAATCAATTAATTTTGTACTCATACCCAGTTCTCCTTACACCACGGATCAATTGATTGTGGTGGGTTAGGCTCTCCGTGAAACACTGCAACTGATGTCATTGGTAGAATCTTAGGTACGCCTGGTTCTAAAAAGTTTCGAATTCCGTTTTTATCTCTATTCATTGGCGGCTTTCCTCTCATTTCCCATTTGTAACTTTGTAACCATTCATCTGGAAAGAATTCAAACTGTGTTTTAATTTGATCGTACAACCAGTCTTGATCTCCGTGAAACCGTTTTCTAATGTTAACTGGGTCTCCTAGGAAGTTATCATATACATGACTATGCTGTCCTGTTTCTAATCTAAACACACTACTATTGAACCTAGTCCAGTTTGCTGATACCATTCTATTAAAGTCTCGAATGATACAAAACTTACCAGGTTCGTATGTAAAGAGATTATCTATATTTCTAAACACAATAACGTCTAAGTCCATAAACAGTATTGTGCCCTGTAATGGAAGTGATTTATTAAAGAAGTAAGGTTTCCACCACCATCCAGCAATGTCATGCCTTATTGGTAATGGCATAGTTTGTATATCTGGATCAAGTCCGTTTACGTCTTCAGTAAAGCATACAAACTTAAACGGCAATGTCATATTGCGAGTTACCATTCGTTTGAGTACGTTTACGTATTCGGCACTATACTTTGTTCCATGCTTTAAGCAACAAATATATCTATTATGGTTAAGACCAAATCCTTCTGCATACTCTCTTAATGGCATAGGCTTCTTAGGAGTAGGCATAGGAGTAGGCGGTGTTGATATAACTGCCTGGTAAGCTGGCTTCGGTCTCGGCGTAGCAACCGGAGGAGTAGGAGCATTACCTATGTCCTTTTTTCCTGTCGGTCGTACTTGAGGCTTACCAGCTTTCTCAGCTATCTTACGTGCTTTGCGCTGTTCTTTAGTTTCGTTTGGATAGTACTTTTTAACCATTTAATTAGTCAGCCTCGTAAATCGCTGAGTTAGCACCATGCTCTGCACATTCTGCACTTACACAATAGCAACGATTGTTGCTCTTTTCACGGATAAGTTTATCTGCAAAATTAAAGGCGTGTTCGGCAAACTTCTCTGCACCAACACCGTCCATTACTACAATTTCTGCTAGGTCAAGATCTTGTAGTTCCATAAACTTGTCTAAGTATGGATCATCTTTGTCAATTGCTGTCTTGTGATCAAAGTTATCTTCTAACCAAGCCTTCAAAGGTTTTAGTCCTCCAAAGTCTACAGCCCAGTTTTTATGATCTAGTTCTGTACATCCAAACTTAAATGTAAATGCTAAACTGTATCCGTGTAATAGATGACAGTGTGAATGGTCTGCGTTAGGTTGCCTAAATACCGCTGATAGTCCTATGTTGTGTCCATAATGCTTAGTTGAATAATATGCCATTGTAATCTCCTGTAGTTAACATATGAGCGGCAGAGTTAGAAGGGTTGACGCTAAGTCCTTACGTTAATTATACTATAAATTACTTATCTTGTCAAGCGAAACGTTGGGTTGAATCCAGGCTTCCGGTAGTTGCCATAAGTGTTCTTGATAAATTTTGTAGTTATGATGTGGAAAGTTTTCAAAAACTTTACCGATTTGATAGATCCAGTATCTAGGATCTATGGAATGATGTTCGCTTTTATTATAATTCTGTGTGTCTTTGTATACGTTATTAACTCTATCTGTAGCACTGTATAAGTCAAAGCCTATTAACTTAATATCTTCGTCCCACGGATCAGCTAACATACTTGCTAGTAATACTGCATACGGACCGCTTCCCCATTGAAAGGGTTCGTCCTGCCGTTCGGTTCCGTAATAAGGTAGTTCTGGTACTTCTTGCACTAATGGACTGGTGCTAAACTCATTGTACCAATCTTTGCGAGTATATACAATATTAGCTACATCACTGTTTACAACTTCTCGGACCATTTTACGATCTACACAGATTAGATGATTAACAGGATAGTCACGGTATACAGCATTACATCCTACTTTGACTTGATTAATAGAATTTATATTAATGCCTAACCTGCTTTCGCCATTACCTATAACTAACATGTAAGTATTTACTCTATGATGAGTGTAATGTTATCAAACATTTGGATTTTACGTTGCTTAAAAAGTAAGTATACGCAATCAAACTCGCTGTACAGGGTTATTCTATATAAGCCCGGCGCCGCACCATCTGGTACAGGCATTGCCCATTGATGATCAACTATACCTGTGTCTGAGCCAAGATAGTCATTTGACCTTATATATATTTTTCTAGCAAAGTCTAATTCAAATTTTGCGCCAGTATCATCATTATATGCATCTGAGTGTACTCTTGTTAGTACACATTCGTGTTTTCGACTGCCCTCTAGAATAAAGTTAATCTGTCCATCAGTAACTGGATTGTTTGTTACTGCAATACCTGCATTGTTAAACACAAATGCATTGTTAAATCCTATATATGTTACACCCAGGATAATAAGTGTTGCCATACTCAGCCCGCTCATTATATTAGTTGCGGCCTTTATTATAGTGTACGTTTTATTGTTCATCTTTTAAATCCTGCAATTCCTTTTTAACTACTTTCATTTCCGTACTAACGTCTAACAAGTTAGAACTTGCTCTAGATAATATAGTTATTAAGTATCTTATAGTAAAGATTGCCCACCACCACCAACTAACTGCTGTAACAGCAAACCCTGTTAGGCCTATGTAAAATGCGTACTCAACAGGTACTATATTAAACAATACTAGGAATAACGATGTTGCCAAGAAAAGAGTAGGAGTTAACCGTGCGAATAGATCCCAGCGTTCAACTTGTTTTGTGATTTTTTCATTTCTAATTTTATCCATACTGTATTTATCCTCCCAGTTGTAGGAGTTATCCTGTAGTTAATTTGGGTAAAATTTAGCTAGATATTGATCCGAAGGCTTTCCAGGTGCCCGGAGTACCTCCGCGTGTACAGATCCATCCAACATACCCTGTAGGTCTTGGATTACTATTCCATACAATGTCGCCTAGTGCATATATACCAGCAGACGGAGCTGTTGCACCGCTTTGCATCTTACGACCATCTAATTTGACTGGACCGGATGTGCTTAAAGTAACATCAGCATCAATGTTATTAACACCAATACCAAGTTGTCCAAATACTTTAACTACTGCAATTGGAGCTTCGCTAGTACCAGCTTGAATTACTCCGTTTGCTTTGATTGACAATCTTGTTTGATCGTCTGTAATAATGTCTAAGTCGTTGTTAGTCCATGCACCCATTTTAATTGATGCGCCTTCTGGCTCTACAATAAATTCTGCATCTAAACTAACAATACTTAATGCGGCATTTGGTGCATCAGTACCAATACCTAATCTGTTACTTTCACTTTCCCAGAATATAAATTGATCAATAGTAACGTTGCCATTTACTTCTAAACTATTAAGCACACCAGTAGACTGTAGACTTGAATTAACAACAGTTACTCCTAATGCTTCTTCTGTAAGAACTGGAATTGTGCCGATACTAAAATGCTTGCCTGCACTAAGATCAATGTTCTCTGTTGAAAAAATTCTATCTGGATTTTCATGCCATACTAACTGTTTAGTGTAAGTATCGGAATCTCTCCACAACAAGCCTTTGCCAGCTATAGTTGATCCGCTGTTAGGTATAAATTCTAAACTTGAGGAGCGTTCGTTCCGCACGTCGACTGACAATTCAGTTACTTCTAGTCGTTCAACTGTTAGCAATCCTTGTACGTTTAATGCTCCTGTTACTGTGTGCGCACTAATAGTGTTAGCGTCGACGTTATCAGTAGTAATACCTGTGTCATCAACTAGTAGTTGCGTTGCTGTAGCAGTGTCTGTGACGCCCACAGACTTGAATAAAGTGATTAATCCACCGTGTATCTTATTACCACTAAGTTCACGATCGTTAATATGTGCTTTTAAAGGACTAGGTTGGTCTGTTAAGTCGTTATATGAGCCGCTAAATGATGCCGGCTTATTAAATAGATTTTCGTAGTCGCCGTCAAATGCATTAGTAATTCCATACCCTTGTAACGAAGTTGGAGTGCCTTGTATATTACTCCAATTTGCCATTGGCGCTGGTTGATCAGCAATAGCTTGTACCGCTGTGGAAACGGCAACTAAGCCGTCTCTCATTTTTACTAATTTGTCATTTATATCGCTCATGTAAGTATTTATCAACTTACCTTTAGAAGTATTGTCTCCGGGTTACATCTACCATTTAGCTTAGTATCTGTAGTTTTGATCTCATCTAAGAAACTACGTAACTTAACCTTTCCTGCTTTCTTAAACTCTGCAATCTGGTCTGCTGGTTTACGCATTGTCTTTTGTATACTATGAGTTTCATCGTACCCAATAATAGTTGTACCTTTAACACTAAGGCCGCTACCATCTCGTCCTAGTCCTTTTGGATCAATATTCTTTGCAATGTATTTGCCTAGTTTACGTGTCTTAGTATTAAACACCCAAAGCTCACTTGCGCCGATTATATCTTCTGGACGTACACTTGCAAGTTTAAACTTGTCGTCAGTCTTAAGATACTTCAACTTAGCAACTAGCTTGTCAGCAGTCTTTGGTTTAGCCTTGCGTGGAGCTCGTGTTGCTTTTGCACTTTCAATAACAAAGTCTAGTGCAGTAAGTAACTCTTGGATAGCAGTTGTATAAGTTTTAATATCTGCTTTCTTAATATGTGCGTAACCTTCTTTAAGTTGTGCCCATAAGTCTTGTTCAAGTTCGCTCATCTTCTTCAACTTACCAGCAGTAGGAAATTGTGCTAACTCCTCAAAGTCAGTAAGTTCGTTTTCAAAGAAGCCTTTAATCTTACGAGCGTGTGCTTGTGTAACTCCTGACTTACTAAAGTGTGTCTTAAAGTCAAATCCTTTTGGATCAAAAGTTTTCTTATCAGTAGTCCACCCTTCAAGCCACTCATCAATTTCTTCACTTTGTATCAATGCTTGGTCTCTAATGCGTTCTTGAATACTTGGAACATATACATTAGCAGTGTCTTTAGCTTCTTTGTTTTTAACCTGTAATACTTTTGCGCCTTCGCGTATACTAATTAAAACTTGCGCATCTATAAATTCACTAACGGGCTTAACAGCATCGCCTTGACATCCAGGCATCTTTGCCCAATATACATCATGCTTAGGATTAGTATCAGGCATACCATTTGTCATCATTCTTGCATAGATACTAGCAGTAACACTCAAGTAAGTATTTGGTGATTCTTTTGCACTAGCAATATCTTCTTTACTATACTCACCAATCTCTTCCATCCATTTAAAAATACTAGGATACAAATCAGCTGGCTTATAGTTTTGATAATAAAACATACTAGTATCTCTACGAAACTTATGATAGTCTTCACCAGACATATCTAAGCAACCTTCCCAACTAGGTTCGCTAATTTTTGAACCACGTTTAACACGTACTGCCGCACGAGGTTTTTTCTTTGTAATCTTAATTCCTGATATTGCCATTGGTGTTTCTCCTTACTGTTTCATATAGTATATAGCAAGTATGTATTAAAGTCAAGTCTTTTTGGTTATGAATACGACTTTTTAGAGTGAAATATGTCTTTGTACTGAAGTTCGCTAGTTAACTGCGAGTCCGTTTGTTCGAATGATACATTCATCTTCCATTCGTCTCGCTTAAACGGAATGACTTGCATCAGCGGTACTCCTTGTTCTATTTCAATATTTTTAGAGTGTAACGAGTATCCAGGAAACTCAACAGGTAGATCGTGTTTGTCTGTATCTACTATTGCAGGGAATAGGTTAAACTCATGGTTAAAATCATAAAACGGTTGTATAAACAAGCAACTATATCCTTCTGGAGTACGCACTGTCCACGGGTGTTTTATTTTAAACCAGTGTTTCTTTTTATCGTCAATCCGAACAGGGCACATCTTATGATGGTGTGCAGATGGCATATAATCAATATGTGCATGTATATTATGGTCTTCATAATTGCCAGGTTCAGTTTTTGGAAACAGTGTTAGATTGTACGGGTTAAGAATCATGTAACCGCTAGTAAGCATATCCATGACTGGCATACATTGCTTAATTGTAGGAATAACGTCTCCTGCAATTTGTAATCGTACTTCAGGTGAAGTATTCTTAAACCAGTCAGGTAGTACTTTCTTTGCCTGTACTATAGGAAAGTTTTCTAGTACTACCTGATCTGAAGATTTAAAATCAATCTGCAATTTCTAAGTCTTCTTTTTCTTCTTTAGTAATTTTGAGCAAGTCGGCAGCAAGAAGATGCACTGGCTTCATTTCGTGATATGCTTCGTGTTCAAGTGCAACAATCTTAGAGAAACTTCCTGGGCCTTCCCACAAGTCATTCATAACTGCGTTAATGTCTTCCAATGGAATACGGTTTACACGGAACTGCCCAAAGTGGCGTTGCAAAAATCCTAGGAACAGTTCAGGAATTTTCCTATGACTAGTAAAAGCAAACGTGCCTGTGAACCCAGCTGGATGATTAGGATTGCTTATAAAGCATTCTGCTTGGTAATATTCAGCTGTTGGGTTTGTTGATGTATTGTAATAATTGTGCATACTATTTCTTCCTTAACGTTTATGTAATACTAATTTTGAACTAATAGTTTAACAGTGATTGACCATTTTGTCAACCGTAATTATTAAGTGTTATCTCCGTCAGTGTATTTCATCTTTGACTTATCAAAAACATCTCTGTCTTTCAGTCCAATCCATTTTTTGAATCGTTTCCATCCTGCTTTTAATTTATCCATTATTAACTTCTCTGGTATACCATTTTAAACCGCACTTTGCTCCACAGAATATGCGTTGCCTTCCTGCTGTATAATACGGTGAGTTTAAGTATGCTTTGCCACATTCACTACACTCATTCATTAACGTCATATCTTCTCTCCTGGCTCAAAGCCTCGGAAAGTTTTAAAGCGTGGAAAACGCAAGCTATATGTTCCGTCTTGATTCTGTGTAACAGCGTCGGCACGTACTTCTACTAGTTGCCCAATAACATCGCTACGAAGAGTCCAAAAGTTATCGCGGTTGCTATCACTAAAACCGCTACCAACATTAACTTTGACTTCTCTTCCATCGTCAACTCCTTCGCATACAATAGCACCGAGTCGTCCTTCATTTCTTCCTGTTCCTTCTTCAACATCTACAACCTCCAAGGTTACTTCAATAAATGGCTTTGCTTTTAACCAAGCATGCGACCTCTTACACGTATAAGGTGCGTTAACGTCTTTTATCATTACACCTTCATATCCGCCGTTTACAGCGGCTTTATTCAGCTCTATAAAGCGTTCTTCGCCTTTAGTGGTACTAAGGTCAACATCTTCCCACGCACACGCTTGTACGTGCGCTAAGAGGTCTGCGTTTTCCAGTACCCAATACTTAACTAAGTTACTGCGAGTAGTCTGCGGTGTATTCCACGATCCTTTAAGAAAGTCTGCTAGTGGAATAAAATCAAACAAGTGTAGTACTGCATCAGTTGCTTTCTTTCCATCTTTACGTTGCAACTGCTTCATAAGGTCTTGGAAGTCTGCACTCATTACTTCGCCATCTAGCACACAATCATACGGAGCAGGCTTTTCTGCAAGTACTGCTTCAAGCTCTGCAATAATATGTGGAAAGTTATGGAACTGTTTTCCGTTACGGCTAAACAACTCTACTTTGCCTCCACGGCATACAGCTAGTACACGTACTCCGTCTAGCTTAACTTCAATCTGCTTTACACCAATCATTTTCTTTTCGTGATTAGCACTATCATGTGCAAGCTGGCATCCAAAGATTGGAACAGCGTATTGTGGCCACCCTTGTTTAGCTACCTTGTTTACAGTCTTTTCGCTCATGCCGCATCGTAAGTCTTTGATTAAGATCCTGCGGTAAAAGCCATTCCACTGTTCAGCAGTAGCAACACTCTTTGCTAGGGCAATAGCGTCACGTGCCGCATGTCCTGTAAGCTCTCGGTTAATAAGTTGGAATGCTAGTGATTTAAATGAAGTCCAATCTAATCCTTGTCCAGCCCATTCGTTATCTGCTTCTGGTACTTGCTTAACACCAAAAGTTACAAGCGGATCAAGTGCCATACGCACTCCTTCAAAGAACTCATCTAGTCCTTCGTGCATTGCATCAGCTAATATAAGTTCTTTAGCAAGACGAGAGTTGTCTGCTTCTAAGCGTTCAATAATTTCTTGCGGTTGTGTTCTCATGTACTGCCCCTATTGTCTAAATGTTATATACATTATAGCACTAGATCTGTCTGTTGTCAACTACTATTTTACAGTGTACTCAAAATTTTGACAAGTGTCGTGCTTGAATATTAGCTTTGCCCCGTTCCTTGTATGAAACCGCTCTGCCATTACAGTAAGTGGGCTTAGAGTTACATACCGTATTACAGACTTATGGTGTTGCTTAATGTGCTCAGCAACAGATCGTACAATTTCTCTACCTGCGCCAGGGTCGTAGCTCCATACTGTATAAAATACTGCTGTATGTCGCCCGATTACATTCATGTCATCTTCGTGTGTCGGAATTGTATCAGTGTATGCTACACAAATAACACTGCGTAACGTTTCAAAACTTTCGTCTTCATACAATCCAAACACTTCGCGATTATGATCGGTGCGCCACTCCGCTGTAATATGAGGACGTACTGGGTCGTCCTCAATAATGTCGCTAACAACAAACCGATTTAACTTTAGTAACATTATACTTTTTTCTTTGCAGGTTTAGTAAAGCCGTCTTGTGGCCTTGCTGTTTCGGCCATACTACTCTTGTATCCATTAAGTATACGTCCTAAACGGAACGTATCAATACCACGTTGTGCTTCGATAGTTTCTTTAACAGCCGTCAACTCTTTATCTTTAGTTTCACTGTTACTACGTTGTAGTGCCTTGGTCACAATCTCGTACATTTCGTACACTTGAAGACCTTTTAGTGCTTTAACTAAATCACGTGCTTCTAATTTGTAGTTTCTAGAATCTACTTTTTCTTCGTACTTAAAGTTTCTGCTCATAACAATTGCTCTGTTAGTTAAGTTATACGTAATTATAGCACTATGCAGTGCAAGTGTCAACTAGTTTAGCTTTTATTTTAGCTTCTTAAGTTTAACGTTAGTGTATGTTTGTTTGGCATCGCAATTACTTTTTACACGGTACACGCCAAACTTAAAAAACATTTTCTTTGATTTATTGTACTTGTCCTTCTCAGTCAACACATGCTCACCATTAATATAGTAAACGGTATTGACATAGTCTTTTGTAAAATCAACTGTCATTAAGACATCAAATGGTTCATTGATCGGAACATCAACAAGTGTGCCTTTATTCCTGTTTCCTCTAAACTTACCTACATAGTTCTCTGCAAGAAAACTTGGAGGCCCGTCCCAACGTGTTGCAACAGTAGTCCCACCATGTATTTGAACTATTGTGCTTCGATATGATGGCTTGCAATTACGTTCAATAGTAACTGTTGCGCTCCATTCGTATTTACCATATCCAATGTTGTTACTTTTGACTTCAGCACGTTCAGAGAACTTCCACATATCTCTAATAGGTTTGCGATCAGTTGGACAGCCGCCGACTTTGCCTTGCTTTACTTTAAAAGTATATGTGCCATTAGAGTATGAGTATCTGCTGTTGCAACTAGCTTTCCAGTTGCTGTTAATAACACGTTCTGTTTGTCCGCCTGCAAAAGTATTATTAGATGCACACCCTGTAGTAAGTAATGCTAACATACCTACAATCATTAAATATTTCATGTACTGCCCTTTCTCTAATTGTTATATAAAGTGTAACACTAGATCTGGCTTATGTCAACCTATTTTACCTTCTAAAATTAATAAATACGTGCAGAGGGTAGTAACAGAAAGCAGGGCCAATGATAGATCCAATTTCAGCAGTAGCGATGGCTACAGGTGCATTCAATACCATTAAATCAGCAATCAATGCAGGTAAAGATATACAGAGTATGACAACTCAACTTGGCAAGTGGGGAAAGGCTATGAGCGACTTAGACTATGCTCATGCTAAAGCAGAAAAACCCCCAATGTTTAAAAAGTTGTTCGGTGCATCAGCCGTAGAACAAAATGCATTAGAAGTATGGGGACATAAACAAAAAGCCAAAGAAATGCGTGAAGAACTGCGTTCACACATTAGTTTATTTTATGGACCAAGTGCATGGGACGAAATTGTGCATATGGAAGTCCAAATGCGTAAAGAGCAAAAAGAAGCAGTATACGCCGCACAAGAGCTAAAAGAAAAAATAATCAACATAGTAGTTGGTACTGTACTAACTATAGCTGGAATCGTTCTTATGGGAACAATTATATATTTTATTGGCAAGGGTCAAGGCAAGTGGTAACATGATTCATGCATTTATCTTAATGGTTCTTATAGCTGATAAACAAGAGCCTGCACCTATGTACTTTTACAGTATTAATGTGTGTCAATACTATGCTAAACGTATTGTTCAGCAGTACGGAAACTATGGTCATAGTTCACAAGTTCCTGCCGAACATAGAGTTACTGCATACTGTAAGCCTAAGCGAGTCAATCCACAAAACACTGTAGTATATGATCGTTAAAAGTAAGTGGCAGATCTGGCTTGTCTCAGATAAATACTGTCATGTACATTAGTACGATGGAAGTCGAAAGGTATCACACGCTCTAGTGTGGTCTAGTCCGGCTGAACTTTACCCAATTCATATAGCCCCGACTCAAGCACCATATGGTCAAGGCTACGTAATTGAACCTCAAGTAGAATACCAAGAGCAAGACTATTTGATAGTGCAACCATCTGGAAAACCGTACGAGCTACACCAAAATTATGCAAGGAGATTATGGATATGTTAGCAGAACTCGCGGTCGCAAACGCGGCCTTTAAAGTCATCAAGATGACTATATCAAACGGTAAAGACATTGCTAGTGCAGGGGCGGCAATAACAAAGTACTTCGGTGCTGAAAAAGCAATTAACAAACAAGTTAAATCTGGCACTGGTAATGTTATGGAAGCCTTCCAAGCACAGGAACAGCTAAAGAAGAACGAAAAAGACTTAGAGTTTATGCTCAACAAGCAAAGACTGCATGGCTACGTAGACTTTTGTAAATTTAGAAAGCAATACAATGCAGGTTTAAAAATACAAGCTACCAAGCGAAAGAAAGCTAACGCTAAAGCTAACGATGACACAATGACTATTGCATTAAGTGTTGGTATCTTCTTACTAATAGCTGTAGCTGGTGGATTCTTTTGGATTGCAAAAGCCAAAGGATTAATTTAAATTGGTGGGGAGTAATGGAATCGAACCATTCATGAGCTTCCTCGGCGGATTTACAGTCCGCTGCCACACCTTGTAGCATACTCCCCTTAATTGGCAAAGGTGAACGGATTCGAACCGCTAAACTTAACTGGCATTACCGAGCCGTTTCGAATAAATAACTATATGAATACTTGTAAACACTGTAACATACAATTTAAACCAAAACGCTCTGGTAGCACCCAAGCACACTGTACTCGTGATTGCTACACAGCCAGTAAGCAGAAACCTCTAAACGCCTGCTTACAATGCGGAACAGAAACTAAAACAAAGTTTTGTAGTTCATCCTGTTCCGCATCGTACTCTAATACTAACACTCCTCGCAGAAAGAAAACTGATTCTCGCTGGAAAGACTGTCCTGCTTGTGGCAAACAACACTTGAACAAAGAATATTGTTCACTTGCTTGCCGACCTAAAGAAACTCACGAACACTATAGAGCCCGTATGAACGAAGCAAATGCTCGTTATATGGCTCGCCGTAAGTTCCAAACTCCTGCAGACGAAAACATCTCCGCTTTACAAGAGTTCTATGCAAACTGTCCTAAAGGATACGAAGTAGATCATATCCATCCCATTAGTAAGGGCGGCCTACATAGCTTGTCAAATATGCAGTATCTTCCTTGGAAGGAAAACAGACGCAAATCTAACAAATTGGCATAGATGCTCAGATTCGAACTGAGAGCTGGTGGTTTGGAATCACCCGTGTTGCCATTAACACTACACCTATATTCTGTGTTAGGTGTTACCATTAACACTACACCCCTAAACTTTTTTTATGACTACACTTACTTCGATCACCCATACGGGCCATCTATGTTCTGCAAAACTTCCTATTGCAGTAGGACGAAGTGCAGTCATAAAAAAAGCCCTTAACAACTAAATGCTAAGGGCTTACTTAAAATAACTTTTTCAAAAAGTCACATCAAGACAAACCCCTCCCTGTCGGTGGGTACCAATAAAATGATTGTTGTGCTGTCTTGTGCATTTTAATTCCTTTTGTTTCTTGTATAACTTACTATACTACAGTTATTTATCTTTGTCAACCTTTAAGTTAACTATTTAATTATGTTGCTGTTAGTGTTGCCGCGACAGTAACTACTGTCCCACTTGTATCAATGTTGTTTGGACCGACTGCTGTTACTGTACTAGTTGGATAGTTTGCCGCTTTACCAATAGTTCTAATACGTGCTTGTAAGTCTGCCGCTGTTACATTTGCATCACATACTACAGTTATTATACCTGTATTAGCGTTAGTAGTCATATACATTAAAGGATTAATTTCCTTAATAATTTGCTCTACTGTTTCATCTAATGCATCATCTTCTGCCCTTAGATCAACTACTGTAGCATTTGCAATTTTAACAATAATCTTAAATGCTGTTGCGCCTGTACCATATACTGTTGCGGCGACTGATAGTCCCGATCCGTTTACTCTAGCTATTCCTGCCATTTTAAATTCTCCTCATATAAGCTGTTTAACTTACTATATTTATAGTTTTTTTGGTATCCCGTAGGAGAATCGAACTCCTCTTAACGGCTTGAAAAGCCGTGGTCCTAACCGATAGACGAACGGGACAAAATTGTTACTCGTATGTTTCGCCAGTACTTCTAAAGAAGTTCTCGCTCCAAAACGCCTTGTCGTCGATCCAAACATCGTAGTGTTCTTTCTTGCCAACACTAAGTTCGTGATGCTTTGCACCCCATTCTACTAATTGATTGTTGGTTAGTGCATAATAGTCTACACCACTTACTGCACCTCTAGCTGTCATATATTTGATCTTATGACCTGCATCGTATAGTGCATTTACTTTAGCAATACGATCCATCATAGGTTGATGTAGTGCATAGTTCTTTGTGCCGTCTGGATTGAATATTTCATTACAAATAGTACCATCAATATCAATTACATATTTTAAACTAGCCATCGTATATTACCTTTGTTAAATTTAGGAGCAGTTAGTAAAGCATGCTCAGGCTTGTCGACTTTGATACCAGCTAAGGAATCGAACCTTACTACAACAACAAGTCAATGACGCCTGTGAAAGACTTGTGTATGCTAACCATAGACTGGCTTATATTTGGTGCCGGATGAGAGATTCGAACTCCCGTCTAAGCATTACAAGTGCTTTGCTAAACCAACTCAGCTAATCCGGCGTGTCTTTTACTTAGTCGATGTCTTTCGCCATCTTAAAGATAATGGTTTCTTCGCCTGTTGTTTGATTTACTAATGGAATATACGGTGTAGTAGTATCCGGACGTTGTGGTCCTACATAACTCCAAGTCATTCCGTCTTTAACGTTAGCGTCAACTGTTTTAAAAAACTCTGCATTGTCTGTTACAAACAACCCTGCAATTAAAAATAAACCTATAATCATATGTTACCTCCTGTATTAAGTTTGGAGCGGGTACGGAGAATCGAACTCCGGTCTAAAGGTTGGAAACCTTCAGCTCTACCATTAAGCTATACCCGCTAAATTAGTGTGTATGTGATAACGGATTCATAGCTTTTGGCTCCACCGCTTCTCACTAACGACCTACACAGCCGGCATACTTGCATCGATTCTTTTGTTATGACTGCGACATCACTTCAATCATACGGAGCATAATAATCCGTACTAGTTAGGAGCAACCTAACATGTCAGTGGAGGAAGATGTGGGATTCGAACCCACGGAACGCTTTCGCGTTCAACTCCTTAGCAGGGAGCTCCGATCGACCGCTCTGGCAATCTTCCTGTATTCTTTATATGCTACTATTATAGCAAGTTATTTATGTTATGTCAATCGTTGTTTTCTAATTCTGGATCAACATTTACATTTCTATTTCTAGGTAATTCAACTTGAAGTGACTGTATCATCTCTTCTTGTAAATCACGTTGAGCAAACTCTCCTGCTTCAAGCCTCCGAAGCGCATCACCTGCGCTTGACGCTTGCCTAGTGCGTACTAGATACGTACACACTACGATGATTTCTGTTCTATTAATTCCACTAACCTGCATCGCCTGTTCAACATATACGCTCATTGTGCTACTTTCTGTTTTTTGTTTATAATACTATTATAGCACAACAGCATTAGATGTCAACTACTATTTTTGAAAATTGACTGTATACTTTTTACCTTCAGTACTAAATGTAACTGTACTGTGGCTATAGACTTCGCGCTGGCGTTCTTCGTAGCGTGTTTCAATTTGACATTGTCGCTGAACACTACCAGGTTTCTTGCTATTCTTATTAGCTACATCGGCACCTACAATAGCACCTAGTATAGTTGCGGCATCTTTACCTTTGCCACCACCAAATTGATTACCAATAACACCGCCGAGTAACGCTCCAAATACAGTATCACCTGTACTAGCTTGTCCGCGGATCTGTACATCTTTACACACTTCTACACTGTACGGCGTTTGCTCAATTACGTTTTTATAGTGGTCACGTACTGTCTCTGCATTTGCATTTGTTGCAAATAGTGCAACGATTCCTGCAACAATTAATTTATTATATTCCAATAGTTTACTCCTTCAATGAAAAAATATTTTCTAAAATGTTTACATTAGTTACACGATCATATCGGAAACTACGAAAGCCTTTTGCTTCAATAGCCCATACTGCACAGACCTTGTCCGATACTTCTCGAACTTTCTTTTGCGACAGTGGGTCGGCTTTCTTTGCTGGAGGAAGAAAACTTGTAATAAGTGTACAAGGCATCTTACGTTCGTCTCCGTCAAGTTTTAGGAATGTTATTTCCACTACTTCCTTGCGTAGCATTTCCATCAGTTCGCTCCGTGTTGGAATTCCCTTTAGTGCTGCCACTGTTTCGCTGACCGAAGATTCGATCGTAGCTGTTTCTGTTATAGAAACATTATTTGTATACTCTGAACCGGTATCAATTGTAATAGCAAGTTCACTATCAATTGCTTTCTGAGCTTTGTTATTAAACGTATCTAAATCATTCATCGTCTGCTCCTTTTGTTTCACTTCTAACCAACATACATCCAACCATTGGCTCATTAGCGTTTCACAACAACTTTGTCTGCTAGTCCGTGTTCTACTGCTTCTTCGGCAGTAAGGAATGTATCAAACTTCATTGTTTCAAATAGTTCGTCATATGTCTTACCAGCTGTGTTGTGACGCACATAAAGTTCTGTAAGACGTTTGTTTACTTTCATTGATTCATTAAATGCTCGTTGTGCATCTTCAAACTGTAGCTCTTGTACGTGTACACTACCGCTAGTGCCTCGTGTGCCTGAGCTTACTCTGTGAATCATTGTACGTGCTTCTGGCAATATATTACGCTTACCTGCTGTGCCTGCCATAGCTAGGAATGATCCCATACTACACGCTTGACCCATTACAATAGTACGCACATCACATTTGATGAACTGCATAGCATCGTAAATAGCAAGACCTGCTGTTACTGCACCGCCTGGACTGTTGATGTACAGATTAATCTCTTTGTCCGGACTAACACTTTCTAAGTATAGCAGTTGCGCTACAATAATATTAGCCATGTTGTCTTCTACTGGACCGTTAAGCATAATAATGCGGTCTTTCATTAAGCGACTGTAAATATCGTATGCACGTTCGCCGCTTGACTCTTTTTCAATTACTGTTGGGATTAGCATTTAAGCATTCCTTTGTTGTGGTTAATCTTTATATGTGTGTTCAACTGGTCCAGGTGTAGTAAACTCCATGCCTAACATGTTGCCTACGTAAATACGCCCGTTCCAGATCATTGGAATCTTGTTTGCTACCAAGTATGCATCTAGCCGTTCCTTGTGTCGAAAGTTACCAACTTCTGCTTCAGCAACTACATCGTTACGAGTGTTAGTTAACATACATACTTCTTCAAATCTGCTTCTTATCATTATAACCTTCTAATTTTAAGTTTAAAACAAAGTTCTCTACAGTTAGTTTAACACAAGTAGCCATTAATGTCAAGTACTTTTCTGCCATATCGTTATCAGTTACGTTGCCGAACTGTTCTAGCATGTGGTTTGACATTAATAGATATGCTTGTTCTTCCCGTATCGCAAGTTCGCCCCAGTCGATTGGATCAACTGACTCTGTGCTGTATGCAAGATCTGCAAGTTGGTTAACAGTAATTTGTTTTACGTTCATATTAATGTAAAGTTTCTCCCACGGCGTCTGGTGCGTTTGGATCTACACCCCAGTATTTCATTAAAACTGCGCTAATCTCAATTGGTACCAAACTGTCTTCTTGTCCAGTTGGTATCCATAGTCCTTTTAGCTCTCCCTTTTTAGATAGGATCAGACCGAAATCGTCATCTCCAATTGAGTCATCGAATGTTGTACTAAGTTTTTTAATTTCTCTTGATTTTGACATTGCTTTAACACCTTTTTTCTAATAGTTTTATAGATGCCCGGATTTATGTGCAGTACATGAGGCATCAGGTCGTGTCTTATGTAATTCCGAAGATGCGTAGTGTCTGCGTTACTCTCATCTTCTATGTAGTCAATGTTATTTAGTCGAGCCCACAGCCGAAGATCGCGCTTGCGATTTAATAAGAACGGTCGTATCACTCTATTGTTCCTAGAGTAGGGAACAATTTTACCTGTGCCATGCATACTGCTCATTAACCAAGTTTCTACACAATCGTCTAAATGGTGTGCGGTTACAATTTGCCTATTAGTGCAACGTTCTAACCAGTCGTATCGTATCCGTCTCCAATACTCCTCTTGGCTTTCTCTTTTGTGTTTAGATGGTGTTGTTTCAAATGCTGAAAAGTTATCTTTGCTACTTAAATAATTAGAAAGTAATCCAACGTTTCTTTCTTTAGCAAATGTTTCTAAAAATTCTAGTGCTCTTGCACCGTGTTCAGTTCCGTGGTGATAGTATAATAAAATTACATCATGGTTGCGACTTAAGAAATCATATGCAACCATGCTGTCTACTCCACCGGAGCATGCGAGATAAATTTCTCTCGGAAGTTTGCCTTGAAGTTTAATCACAGTTTATATAATTTGCAATAGTTAAGACGTGTTTCACAAACATCAAAGTTACGATTCTTGCCATGTGCTTTAACCTTGCCTTTGATACGCTTGCGTGATCCAATGTCGTGATCAAACTTATTCATAAAGCTAACTAAGTGACCATTAAGGTCTGCTACATAGTTAAAGCTCTCCCAGTCCTCACTCCAAAATTTATTAAGAAATTTAACAACACCTTCTACAGGATCTTTAACATTGCCAACGTTAGCACTATTGCGATACTCCATTCGCAACATTTTCTTAAACTTAGATTCTGCTACTTCACGTTTAACAAGCTCAGGTACATACGCAAGTAACCCTAGTTTATTAAATCCTATAGTTTCACTACTAAGAAGTTTAAATACATCCTGTTGGAACGCAGACAATGTATCACCGATAAGTCCTAGCGTATATCTTTTAAAGTGCTTTGTTGCAATATCAACTGCTTCGAAGTCTTCATCAATTGCTTTAAAGTTTACAAAGTCAGGATCTGTGTATTTGCCAAAGTGCTGTTTGACCATGTCTTTATTAGCATGTATTGTAGGATTACCTTCAGTGCTAAATCGCTGTGTGTGCTTAACATAGCTTCCGTTAATACGCTGTGCCGCAAAGCATATTGCTAGTGCCTCTTGCAATGCAAATTGTTGCTGGTATGTTTTAACTTTAGCCATGTTACTGCTCCTTAGTATGTTTAGATTTTATGAGGATTCAAACGAGGTAGAACACCAGTTTTGTTTTGGATTCTAGTGAGATAAGCCTTTTCCATCTGTTTATGATAGGTAGTGAATGTTTTATAAGTCTCACCATAGAGCACACTTAATACACCCAAAATATCACAGCGTTTAGCCCAAATACTAACATTACCCTTGAGAGCTTCTTCGTGTAAGGTTGAACGAATTCTAACATCAGTATCAGTTTTTTGCCAGTTTGCATCAAATGTGTTACCAAATCCTGCCAAGCGTCCCATTCTATTAGTGGTGTTGATTACGGGCTGATCGTTTCTTTGTTTTTTAATGCCCAGTTGTAATCCAGTTTCACCGATCTTAACAATCTCTTCGCCAGCTACTACTGCATAGACCCAACTGGTATGGTTTTCATACAAACTGGATGATTGATCTACTAATTCCCATTTGCCGTTATCTGGATTTGCTCGAACGTCAGCTACCTTACTGAAGCCATCTTGTACATATGTATTGATATTTAATAATTTTGCTAAGACTGACATTTGCAATACCCCTTGCAGTTGTTTGTTTATCTTATAACCAGTATACTACACATCCGCGCTCTTGTCAACCATATTAGTCTATCATAGTCCACTTTAAGTGGCCAAGTTCTTCTTGTTCTGCCCATTGAATAAACAAGCCACACTCACGACCGTGTGCTTCAATTTCACTAGGCTTATCCCAATAAGGAATAGATTCCTCATTTGTTTGTGTGAGTTCGCCGAGTTCGTATTGTTTAACATGCACCATTTCGTGTGCTAGTGTAGAAAGCATATCACGCAACTTCAGTGTACGCTTAATGTCTACATCGTATTCGTTATCTTCTAGTTGTGTGCAGTAACCATAGCTAGTGTCATTGCTCATCCTTCGGAAATTAATCTCTATAGTAGGAGTGATATTGAATTTGTTACACACGTAAGATGCAATACTAAATGCATACTTACGTTGAGTATTACTGCCGCCGTTAACTGTAATCATGTGCAATCCGCCATTCTCTGTTTATAAACTATTATAACACAGATTGCACAGTTGTCAAGTTTCTTCGGGCTGTATTACTATACTAGTACCATCTTCTTCTTTTTTAGTAATAACAATAGTTCCTTGGTCGCCTGTTTGAATACGTAATGTATCTCCAACTTTCCATCCTTGCTTTTCAAGTATCTCGGGAGGAATTGTCATTAACGTGTCTTCTGGGTTTTCTGGGTCGTCTTCAAAAACATCTTCGTATTTGTATGTATGTGTTGTCATGTTATTTCCAAATTGGTCCTTGTATCCATCCTACTAAACTGTGACGCTCTCCGGATGTTACTGGTGTTACTCTATGCCATAGATAACTAGGAAAGAACACAATGTCTCCCTTTTGTAGTTCTATTGTTTTGACTCGTTCTGGGTTACCAGGACTGCCGCACTCGATATCTAGATTGCCGCCTTCAAAATCATCATTAAGTAATAATGTAAAACTAAGTTTCCTACAATTTTCATTATCTTCATCGTCAATTATCTGATCAACATGCCAGTCGTATTTTTCACCAACGCCGTAATGAGTGTATTGTAACGGTTCTAAAACTTCTGCTTCAAAGTTCCATTTAGCTCGCTTACTTGCATCCATTGCTACATCAAACAACTTTTGAAAGATTGCTATGTTTTCATCACCTTCAGGCAGTATCCAACTAGTTTTACTAACACGGTGATTGTGCGGGTCATTAGAAGTCGAGCCTGCTTCTTCTAAAGGCGGTGCTGCCTTGTAGATGTCTTCAACTAAGTCTAACAGCGGCTGTTCGCTGTAGTGCATATATGCTTGTTTTCTAACTGTCATTTGATTCTGTAATGTCCTTCTTTTGTTTGAGCTTTGGGTGTAGTGTTTTATCACCAGCAATACTTGCGGCTAACGATTGTATTTGTTCTACCAATGATGTCACATATTGTTCGTTATAATTACTCTTAGTATATTTTTCTCTATGTGCTTGCATTGCTAGGTCTCTCATTGCTGTTACTCTTTTTAGTAAGTCATCAATTGTATGTAACATTAAAACTCCATATCTGCCGCTACAACGTAACGGTTGTTGTGAGACTGTAAGACACCCGGGCGGTGCCAAGTTTTTCCAGGCATGATCATCCAATGACCAGTGTCCCATCCTGCAAAGTATTTACCGTCACCTTCAGGACCGTTTGGTGCAACTTCTGTTCCAGCTGTTTTAAGATTTACTGCATCATCTGGTAATTGCAAATAGTACACACCGCTTAATACTGTTGAGTTTGGTCTTAGATGCTGATGCCAATAACTGTCACGGTCTTCTTTAGTGTTAAGTGAAGTTTTGTAACCCCAGCTCTTAACACCTTTAATTTGTACTTCGCGTTGCATGTAAGCAAAGCAACTCCAAATAAAGCTCATTTTAAGATTTATCCAATGTTCAGTTGGCTCTGCAAATATATTAATGTTTGTCTGGAAGGGAGGACTATTATCCCAATAGTCGCCGTTTGCAACTATTTTGTCTATATCAATTACTAATTGCTTTCGTGCAGTACTGTTAACAAGTGCATTCCAGTCATAATAGTCGTGTGGTGCAAACATAAAATAGGATTCCTCTTAGTTACTAGTATACTGCATTATACTAACAATGTCAAGTACTTTTCTTTGCTGGTTTTGCTTTTTTTACTGCGTTGATATTACTTCCAACGGCGACTGTTGCACCCTTGCCCGCTTGTTTTTTTGCAGTTTCTCTAACTCTAGCTTTTAATGCGTTTTCGTCATAGGTTCTATCCTGACGTCCGATGTCTGCGGCAAATATAGTTTCAGTTGTTGTTTTATTATATCCCCATTTGTCTTGAGGTTTTGTATCTGATGAATGTACCTTAGGTTTCTGCGGCATTGTAAGCATCTTAACTAACTTTTCAGCAGTAGCTTCTCCACATTCAGGACAAGCAGGGGAGTGCTTTCCCATTCCTAATAGTTCGTCATATAGTTCACTGCATGTTTGGCAGTGCCATGAATAAATTGGCATGTTTTTACTTCTCCGGTTACATACTTAATTATCTTAATACATAATAGCATAGTATCATTCCGGCTGTCATGAAAAAGCTGAGAAGTTTCCTCCCCAGCTGTTAGTAAGTTTAATTAGCTAGAGGATTATCTAATGCTCTCTGTAATCTTAAATTTAACCTATCTTCAAGTTCTTTTAATTTTCTTGTAATTTCATCACGTATTTCGTCGTTGCTACGATTACTATTATTTCGCAAGTCTTCTGCTTTTTCATTGTAATCATTTTGTAACCTGTCACGCTTGATTTCAAAACGTTGTTCAGCTAAGTCTATTAGTTCTCTAACGTCAGCTTCTACGCCTTTAACATCATCTTCTACACTATCTACAATCTTTTCAACTCGCATAACATCATCACGTAGACCATTTTTAATATCCTTTGAATATTGTAATGCTTCGTCAACTTGTAATAATGCACCATCTATTCTTGTTTCTAACAGTGCTACACTTTTATCAATACCAGATAGATCGGGTGCTTGGTAGCGTTCTATTTTAGCTTTCATATTTCTATAATCGTTATAGAATTCAAAGCCTCCCCAGGCAGCTCCGCCTAAGGTACTTAGTACTGTTAATACTAAAAATAGTTTGCCGCCGGTGAATTTAACTCCGCCCACTTCTACTGTTGTTTTTTCACTCATCTTTTAATCTCCTTGTCTGGTTTCTCGTTTGGTATTTCCACGGTGTTTTCCATTTTGGCCTTGCGTACTCCTGCACACATTTGTCTTACTTCTGCGAACTCAGGGCCTAGTTCTAAATCTTTATACCTAGCACACATTTTTAACATTTCAAGCTGTTGTCTTAACAGTTCGTTCTGTAGCATAGTTTTTCTATACTTCTTTGTACATGTTCCACCTAATGAAATTCGTAATCTAATACCAACTCTAAAGTTTTCACTGTCCCTGCTTGAATTATAATTATTGCTGGAACTACTAGGATAGTTATTACCGCTAGTGTCGTCACCTCTATTAATTTCAGCATATGGTTCTAGTGTAACAGGATCACAATGCTGTCCACCCTGTAGGTATTCATTTGCCGCTTGTGCTGGCTTAACCCAAAATGCTATTGCCATAACTGTTAGTAGTAGTGCTCCAGTTAATACATTCCTATCCATTTTAATATCCTCCGTTAAGTTTACGTTCCATCTCTTTTATGGAGTAAGTAAATTCACGCATGCTGTCTGATGTGTTGCGAACTAGTTCTTCTAACGCACTTAATTCAGCCATACTTGCTGTCTTGAAAGATCCATCTCTTAATACATTAATTTTTGCATTAAGGTCAGCAATTACTTTAGCAAAGTCAGTCATTTCAATAAGAAGTTCTTCCCTTCCTGTTTTTAATCTTTCATCATTGTTGTTTACACGAATGTTCAGTTTATCTATTTCTGCTGATATTCTATCATTTAGGTTTGCCTGCACATTGGCAATTTCACTGTTAACTTTATCGTGGTTGCTCTTTTGGTTCATAGTTAATGTTATTATTGTTTTCTCATTATCTTCTATTGTATTTTGAAGTCCGTTTACATAACTAAGACCTCCATACAGTGACGCAACTACTGCTGCCACTACTGGCACACCTGCCGCATATTTCATTATACTCATTTGTCTCTCCTTATTTGTATTGCATGTCGACCATTGCTTCATGCTTTATTTGACTTGCTAGGCCGTTTAATAACCCTCTTTTATTTTCAGGCACTTTGCTTGCATTGTATATACTGTCACTTCCATAAAAATCTCCAGCTACTTGGACTTGTCCTCCGTAGGTAGTAAACCCTGGTAAGAAGTTAATTAGCGCACTTATTTGTGCTTGGATTGCCGCTTGTTCTTTTAAACTAGTAGCGGTTGCCATATCCTTTGCTAAACTTACTAACTTGTTTTTAATAATTTCTTTCATCTTCTTTTTCTTTGCAACGGCTTTTTGTTCAGCTGTCATCTTTGTTGGCTTAACTACTTTCTTGGCAACGGCGGTAGTTCCTTCAGTATCATCACCGGCTTCGCCATCTGTTCCTTTGTCTGAGGATCCATCACTTTCTTCATCTGATCCGTCTTTATCCACTGACTGTTCCACATCACTACTGGGCTCTTCTTCTGCCTCTTCTTTGTCATCAGTTACCTCTTCTTCCTTGACTGCCTCTTCAACTACTTCTATTTCTTCTATTTCTTCAACTACTTCTACTTCTTCTACTGCTAGTTCGTCTTCAATAAGTTCGCTCATTGTTTCTACTTCTACTTCCATTTCAATTTCAATAACATTAGCATCTAGCTGTGCCATTTCCATCTCAACTTCTGCTTCAATTGATTCAACTAGTATCTCTAACTCAACTAACTCAGCTTTTTGTTCAACTTGGGCTATACTAGCAAGTGGAGCAATAACTGGCCCTGCTACTTCAAAGCTATTAAACGACTCAACTATTACTGGAGTATCAAATGCTGTTTCAACTGCAATTTCAATTGGTACTATTTCTTCAACTACTTCCATTACTGGTGCTTCGACTACTTCCATTTCTATTATAACTACTACCGGTGTATCATTAATAATTGAATCTATAACTGCATCACCTGTTATTGAAACCTCTGTAATAGATTCAGCACTAATAATGTCAGCTGTATTGTCTGCAATATCTTCTGCTGTTGTAGTGCCGTCATCTACATCAGGAGTTGCATCATCAATTACTACTGCTACTGTGTATCCCGGACACCCTGGATTATATAATGCATTAATACTACACTGATTATCAAAGTATGCAATTTCGTAGTTGGGACAAGTTGTATCGTATAACCCGCTTGCTGTACATTGCTGACTAAAGTATGCCGCGGCATAACCTGGGCAAGTACTGTCGTATAACGCACTAATGCCACACTGCTGATTAAAGTATGCTGTTGCGTAACCAGGGCACTGACTGTTATACAGCGTGTCTAAGCTACATTGTTGATTCAAATATGCTGTTGCATACCCAGGACAAGTACTGTCGTATAACGCACTAATGCCACACTGTTGATTAAAGTATGCTGTAGCATACCCAGGACAAGTGCTGTCGTATAACGCACTAGCTGTACATTGTTGATTAAAGTATGCTGTTGCATAACCCGGGCATCCTGAATCGTATAATGCACTTGCTGAGCATTGTTGGTCGTAATAAGCTGAGGCATATCCCGGACAACCACTGTCGTATAATGCACTTGCTGAACATTGTTGGTTGTAATATGCTGTAGCATATCCTGGACACCCACTATCGTATAATGGGTCACTACTACATTGCTGATTGTATTGTGCTGTTGCATAGCCGGGACATCCACTGTCATATAATGCACTTGCTGAACATTGTTGGTTATAGTGTGCATTTGCATAACCTGAACATCCACTATCGTATAATGGATCAGCTGAACATTGTTGATTAAAGTATGCTGTTGCATAACCTGAACATCCACTATCGTATAATGCATTTGCATTACATTGATTGTTATATTCATTAGATGCGTATGCTTCTGAGTAACCTGGACAACTAGTACTATGTAGCGGAGTATTTGTGCAAATATCTGTAGAAACTATAATGTCGCCGACCATGTTTTTAACTTTAGGGCCGTAATTTCCTGCCCAGAAACCAGCATCATACCCTTGAAGAAGAATATCAACAGTACTGATCTCAGTACCTGGAGTTGATTGAGTAGTGCCTATCCAACTTAATATTTGTGTTGAAATCCAGTCGTCAGTAACTGCTTGACCGTAATCAAATGTCTGTTCGTAAACATGAGTTCCATCTGCAGACTTAGCTGTTATTGATAAAGTTAATGGATCAATACATACACCATTAACTTTTTCAACTAGACAATTACCGTTAATAGTATTAGTTTGATTATTGCGATAATCAAACGTAGTTCGATATCCGTCTATCTTAAGACCAGATCCTGCTAGTGCTTGTGTTATTGCATGTTGTATTGCCCAAGATCCTGGATTGTGTTTAAAGCGGACAAAGCCATTATGTCCATTGCCGACTTCTGTACTAGCACCAGTTGTAGTGCCGCCAGTTAATCCACTTTGTACATTTACGGTTGATTGCGAATGTGTGTCGCTGGCACAGCCCGTTCCAGTGATAAAGTTTGTAGTACCATCAGTACTACAATTACTAGATGTTAATGTTTCGGCGTAGGCGTTATTAGAGCAGGAGTAACAAAAGACCAACACTAAGAGCGCCGTAGCCAGCACCTTTAAGTACGTCATTTCCCTTTTTCTCCTTCTCAATGTTTGCAGGTTGCTTATCTGGGTTTGCATCCCACTTAGCTTGTGCTTCAACACCAATGGAGCCTCTAAACGGGCAAGGAGTACCTGCCATTTCCATTGCGTTATACACTCTATCATCCTGACACATCATACTAACAGCGGCGACTTTCATCCCCATATCGTATAGTGTTTTGGATAGCTTTAGCATTTCACAGTTCATGTCTCGTACAGTCGCGCCGGTAGACAAACCTATAATTTGTGTCTGAACTGCACCACTTACGCCTACAGTACATAGGTCGCTATTACTAGCATTAATACCAGGACTAATGGCACTTGGAGGTGGGCTTTTAACAGTTGTAGTTGATGTACCGTTTGATGTAACGGTTGAGTTACTTGTTGAATCAGTTACAATTGGATCAGCATATGCTGTTCCTGCTACACCCAGCGTTATTACTGTGAGTAGTAGTAATGTCATGGTTTTCCGTAACATTCTGTCTCCTTTTGGACTATAAGTTTCTGTGAAATGTACCGTACTACTATTTATCACATCGACCGTCAAAATTCCAACACCAGAGTAGTGAACGGGTGTGTAAAAGAGTAGAGTTTTGTTACAGCGATTGTAAATATTATTGTAAACGTTCCCTCACGCTGGCTACAATAATATTTAACTAATATTTTATAAAGTTATGTAAGTACTTAACTTACTATTCCGTTGTTTAAGGATAGCTGTGCCCATTGCTCGCGTCCTGCGCCAGCTTGTGTAGGTATTATTGATATGCCAAAACCGTCTGGTGAAGCCGCATGCCCGGAATTTTTAAACGTTAGTAGATCAGTTTCGTTTCGCATCATTGATGTTTTCTTAGTAGCAACTCCCATTACTAATAGTGCATTAAACTTGTCTCTGTTTCTGTACCATAAAAAGTTTTGCACTAAGTATGTTTCTAAAATTGCATTTACGTCTTCTGATGTTGCTATCTTGTCAGCAATCTTGTCAGCGTAATTATCCATATCCATCTGGATCAAGTTGAACATAAGATTTCTACGATCTGATTGATTTTCTTGTGGTGTAGCTTCTGGATTCGATACACCTGCTCCTGCAATTGGCATGTCTATATTAAGAGCAGTCATAAAAGCCTTAATTCCTAGACTACCGCCGGCATTCTTTTTAAGTGTTTCTAGTACTGTTGGAATTCTGTCGCGATACTTTTCAAGTACTTGTGTTTTTGCTTTTTGTGATCCGCCACCGTAGCCAATACGTCCGCCACTTTTGCTCATAGCCGCTTTAAGTTCAACTTTGCCAATGCCTTCAATTTCTAAATCACCTTCGCCAGACGCAAGTTTAATTTTATTGCTTAACACTGCTAGTGCATACTCACCTGGGCCTTTTTGCTTTTTTCCTACACCGTAACCAGCTAGGGCATTAAATGCTTGTGAGCCTGCCGCATCGCCAAATACTGATTGGAAAGTGTTAAGTGGTTTTGAAAGCTCTGCTATATTAACAACGCCTCCTTTTGATTCCATGCGCTTAATAAAAGTTGACAGTGTTTTATAATCAGTTTCAACACTAGCAATAATACGTGCTACTTCTTGTCTAACTTTGTCACCTTCGCCTTTACTCCATTGAGTTTCGTCACCCATCGACTGAGCAAACGCTGTGTCAATGTTAGTACCAATTTGACCTTTGTTAATAATTTTATAAATTCTATCAAGAATCTCTGCTTGTTCAGGAGAGTCAGCTGAATAGCCTGAAATCTTAGCAATGATATCTTTTTTCTCTTTATTAAGGTCTGTGTATTCTGTTAACTTAAACTCTTGGTAGCGCATGTATTATAACTCCTGATAATGTATTTATACGATTTTAGGAAACAACATGTCTGTGCAGAACTTGTCTACGTCTGCTTCGTCTAGTCCTAACGATTTCATTGTGCGAGGAGTGTGTGGATTCTTTTGCTGGTTTTCACAGTAGTAATTCTGTGCGCCGATAACCATATCGCTATTCCCACTGCCAGTAAATTCGCCTATCTCATCAAAGTATGCACGTAGGTTATCTTGTGCTAGTTCTATAATAGCAACTGCTTCGTCAATGTCACTTACATTGCCTGCGGCAAGCATCTTATCTGTAAAGATGTTAGTTGCCCACTCAGGTAGTACACGTTGCTTGCTTGGAATAAATTCTGCTACTGCTTCCTTATAGCCTGCAATCATAGGATTGTCGTGATCACTACTAGGACTAAAGTCGTGAAATGCACCTGTCATTTTGTTCTTGCCTGCAATAACATCAAAGCCGTATATTGGGCCATCATTTTGTATTACAGGAAATACACATACATGCATCATCCACAAGCCCTTGCTTTCGCGAGCATCTACAACATCAATGTGTGCTCTGCGTACATCATCATTACGCCAAACACGGTTAACCCATGTGTCGCTGTTAAAGTGTGCAAGACCTGGCTCGTCATATTCTGTTGCCTTTTCATCAAAGATACTAATTATTTCTTTTTGGCATTCAATTAGCCTATCCCAAATAACGCTCACGCTTCTTCTTCCTTGGATAGCTGTTGAAACATCTTAGTTGCAAAGTCAAAGCATACTTTTGCTTCGTCTGCCATACTGTCATTTAACTTGTCTCTAATTCTTTCTTTAAGCTCGTCTATGCTTTGATGAAAGTCAAACATTGTACCTTTGCCTGGTACACGAGTTCTAATCATTTGTCCACCACTTAGGTCTCCCATGTGGCGCACATATACATGTGCCATAATTTTATCTTTGTCTGTCATAATAGATCTAATATAAGTTACATACTCTTGTACAACAGGCAATACTTCTGGATGTATTTCTTCTGGATGCGGCCATAGTTCTTTATAGTCGGCCATTATCTTTTGAGAGCGTCTAATACTAGGAATGTCATTAAACAACCCATGCATCATTGCAATTGATTCTAATACATCATACATCGGAAACTGGTTGTAAAGAAACGTAGCATAACGCTCGTCACTTATTTGTGTCTTCTTATTAAACATTTCTTTAACAAAGGTCTGACGTTCTGCATTCTTGTGATGCTCCCACGTTAGTTCTTTTAAGTTACTCATACTATATTAGTCCTCTTCTAATTTTATCTGTAGCGGAAAGCCGTTATTACGACTGCGTGTCATTGCCTCGACACTCTTCTGTTCAGCTATCTCATAACTATATATGCCGGCTACGCCAGAACCTTCGCCATGAATGGTTAGCATAATCTTTTCAGCTGATGCAATACTGTGCTTAAACGTTTCTGTAAGCAATCCTATAACCCACTCCATCGGAGTTGAATCATCATTAACCATAACAACTTTATACTTACTAGGCGGCTGGTGTGTGACGATGATTTTTTCGTCTAATTCAATATCGACGTCTGTACTCATTTTCTTCTCCGTTAATTAAAGGGGGAGCAGTTACACTCCCCCAGACACTTATTTGCCTTTAGTTTCGATTACATTATCGCCTGCTGTAACAATCTTAATTGTCTTAGGCTTTAATGCATCTGGTACTTCACGCTTTAGGTGTACATTAAGCATACCTAGTTCAAGTGTAGCACCTTCTACTTCAACGTGGTCAGCAAGTGTAAACTCTCTACGGAAGTTGCGTCCGCCGATTCCTTTGTGTAGGTAGTTTACTTCTTCGTCCCCTTTTGGAGCAGTCCCTTCGATCTTTAATTGATCGCCATCTTTTGTGACGTCAAGATCTTCCATGCCAAAGCCAGCCACAGCGACTGAGATGATAAACTCGTCTTCGTTAACTTGTGCGATGTTGTATGGAGGGTAACCGTTTCCGTTTGGACTATTTGCAAATTGTGTATTCATTTGTTCAAATAGTCGATCAAAGCCAATAGTAGCTCTGTGGAATTGTGGTAGGTCTAGAGTTGTGATTCTTGTCATTTTGTTTTCTCCTTATAATAAGCAAGATCTAAAGTTGTAACCCTTTCGGCGTTACAAGTTTATTTATGCATATGAATGAGACAACACTGAATATTTTGACATAGCTGCCATATTCAATCTTATCTCTAATCTACGCTTTGGTATAAACAGATACGTCCTGCCAAGTGTTTCATCAATAAATGGCACATCAATACTGCGTGTTCCCCTAAACTTCATTTCTGCAAGTAAATTGGGGTTGTTGCATTGTACTACTTTCAACAAGCAATACCAAACTTGTTTAAGGGTTTTGTCACGTACACATGCTAGTACATGTAGATTTTTATTCTTTTGAGTCTTTTCAACAAACGGTTCTATGAACATTTCTTTTAGTGAAGAAAAGTCGCCTTGCTTAAACAAGCCAACAGCATGATCATTCTTCTCTTTAATGTTTTGTAGAATACTAGCTTCAGTAGTAAGTCCAGTCATTTTTGAACAACTAATACCTTTAACATCAATGTCAAGGTTAGGTGCAGACACATCAATAACATTTTTGCCTGCTCCTACCCACGACGCTCCATCAATACTATCAGCCACCGCATATTCCCATGCTTCTTTAGCAAGGATAACATCTCTACCATTATTAAGATACGGCTTATAATAAGCCCGCATTTGATCAGCAAATTTGGCACTAAAGTCCGGGCCAAGTAATTCGTCATGTTGGGAAATTGGTACTGGTTCGTATTTAATCATTTTGCATATACCGCATTAAACTGTTGAGTAACACGCACAAAGGTTGTGCATTTACTAAGTTGTTTTAGTTTCATTGCTCCGGCATATGTGCATGTGCTACGTATGCCACCTAATAGATCCTGTATCGTGTCGTTTACTGCTCCGCGATACGGAACAAGTACTTCACGTCCTTCACTCGAACGATAATCTTTAAGTCCACCAAAATGTTTTGTGTTTGCCGCATCACTTGACATACCGTAGAACTGCACAAACTCTTTTGTTTCAATTTTACGTGTATGATTATCTAGGTGCGAGCCAAGTTGATAAACTATCTCATTTGTTTCATAATGTTTAACAATAGTTTCACCGCCACCTTCATCGTGCCCGGCAAGCATACCGCCAAGCATTACAAAGTCTGCCCCGCCAGCGAAAGCCTTAGCCACATCACCAGGACAAGTACAGCCGCCATCAGCGATAATATGTCCACCAAGTCCATGCGCCGCATCTGCGCACTCAATGACTGCACTAAGTTGTGGATATCCGACTCCTGTTTGGATTCGTGTTGTACATACGCTTCCTGGTCCGATTCCAACTTTAACAATGTCTGCTCCTGCAAGTATCAACTCCTCTGTCATTTCTCCGGTAACTACGTTACCTGCTATAATTACAATATTTGGAAATGCATCACGCACTCTTTTAACATGGTGTGCAAAGTGTTCTGAATAACCATTTGCAATATCTATACACACATACTTCAGCAAGTCACCAACTGCGCCTATAACAGCGGATAGTTTGGCAAAGTCTTCCTTGCCTGTACCAATGCTCATTGCTATATATTTAGAACGTTGTAGTGGTCCACCTTGGAATGGGTTATCAAAGAACTCAATTAGCTCTTCTAAACTGTATGTCTTAACCAAACAAGTAAAAATGTTTTGTTTAGCAAGTGTATCTGCCATTTCAAATGTACCAACGCCGTCCATGTTACTTGCCATAATAGGAACACCGCGATAGTGTTCTTCAACATATGGGCCTGCTGGATAACCGTCAGGTAAGACATCTGTTGCTACACAGGGCGTATAGTTGCGGAAAGTAAACTTACGTTCTAACTTTACTTCTTTACGTGAGCCTAGTGTGCTTCGCTTAGGACGTATAAGAACGTCCTTATAATCTAATTTAACATCCTGGTCAATTCTCATTATCTAACTCCGTAATTAAATGACATACTTACTCGTTCGCCTTGGCTTCTACTACCTTGTACACTGTGCTTTAACCACCCAGGAAAAATTAATAGCTTTCCTACTTCAGGTGCGTATGTTGCTTTCTGTGACGTAAAGTTATTATATGTTTCCATCTCTGGCATATAATAACTGCTTTCATCATCTCTATAAAATTCAAGGTCGCCGCAGTTGTCGTCAGGTACATTTAAGTAAAGTACTCCGCTTAATACAGAATCTTGATGATTGTGAGCAGTGTTGTAGTCGCCATAACCGTTAACACTAAACCAAGTGTTGTACAATTTTAAAGGCGGTAGTCCTGCTTGTTGACAACATGCTTTAATTGTTTGATCTAACTCAATTAACAATTCAACATGCTCTGGAGGCAAGACTGTGTTTTCACTTTGCCAACCTCCATAGTTGCTTACGCTAGTACCTTTGGTGTTATCTTTTAGTGTTAGTGCATACTGTGTAACTGCATTTAAATTTACAGTCATTTGTTTGTACCAAACCAATGTAGGGAACCAAATGTCCGCCTTTAACTCTGACATACTTAACTACCGCCGTTTAATACAGTTTTGGACCATTGCCTAGTTCTGAGGCTTTAGCTTGTTTCTTCTTCCATCGTGCAACACCTGCGGCTTTAGCCTTAGCACGTTTCTCGCTTGGCTTTACGTAATGAGTACGCTCACGCAATTCTTGTAACAAGCCCGACTCTTGGACCTTCTTCTTAAATTTGCGTAGTGCAAAGTTAATATCATTGTTACGTACTTCAACGGAAAGTCCTTGCGGTTGTGGCTTAGGGCCGTTGTTAGTTCTGTTATCAGTTCTTCTCAAAATTACCTCCTACGGTATTAGATAGCTCATCCAAATTATATATTCTGTTTAAGCTAAGTTTATTATACAACAGATCATCCCCATTTGTCAACCAGTAAGTGTTACTATAGCTAACAAAATAAGAATTAAGATCATGTATTCTGGGTGGAGTGTTGTCTACACACAATATTACAGTATCGGCCATCTTGTGCATACTCAGTAGCCAATCTACGTCCTGCTCCCAATCGGCAGGTTCGTATACATAAATGTTAATAGCAGTATCCCAACTTGCTATTACATTTTGTAATTCGTTTTTAATAAATTCAGTTGGATAAATTAAAAGAAAGTTATATGCTTTATTAAATAATTTATCAGGGGGAGTAATTACAGATATCTTATCCACAGGTACCTCTACTTGTCGTTAAGTTTGTTAAAGATTGTGCCTTCGTTTTGTTCTGCATTTTGTTGATACCCTTCAGGCTCAATTAGTTGGGTTAAGTCAGGTTTGATTCTAACTTGTTCACCTTCTTCGTTTTGTTTAATATACGCTTTTGGCTCTTCCCAAGGAAGAACGTCTATTGTACCCTTTATATATCTGTTCTTTTCCATCTTAAGAGTTAGATTTGGGTTTGCGTCTTTCCATGCATGTTTTGCTGTTTTAAATTCTTCAGTAGTGTCTTTAGCATCGTACTCATCTTTACGTGCTTGTTCCTCAGCGGACAATTCTTCCAAGTTTGATACGTCCGGTGATTCTACTTTTTTTTTAGGTTCTTCTGCAAGCTCTGTTAGTGCGTCATATACAGTTTCTGTATCTGGGTTGCCAAAATCTAATTCTAGTTGTTCATTGGCAACTTTCCACTCATCTAAAAATTCATCTCTTTCAGTTGGGCCTACTCTTCCAGTATCATCGCTGAACTCTTTGTCTATTGTTTCTTGATCCACGTCTTCAAACTTAGGCTCATCAGGTTCATAATCATCTTTAGTGTTTATTGGGCCTGGGTTGTCAACTATCTTTTGCATCCTTGCGCGGTTATTGCTTATGCCTTTGTTCTTTCGAGCAAAGTCAAATGTGTACTGACTAGCAATTAATAGCAATACTGCTAGTGGATCAAACACAAAGATAATAATTATAATTACCCATGTAACTGCTTTCTCCAGCATATTCTTATCTGCTTGTTCGCCATAAACAAACTCAGCAATGTACTTAATTGGTCCTACTTCTGCTTCTAGTTGACGATACTCGCCTTCTAGTTCATACTTCTGGTCTGTAAGTGTTTCTATTTCTGCATTAGCTGTTTTAATACGCTCGCCTTGTTCATCAACCGCCGCATCAATTTCAACTGTTTTATCTGTCTTGCCTACCTGTGCCCGTAAACGATTAATTAACTTATTAGACTCTGCAATTTGATTGTCTGCTTTGTCACGTAGCTTTGAAATTGCTTTTCGTGCATCAATAATAGTAGCAGACTGTGCGGCGTCTTGTATCTTTTGTATCCATTCGTTACGTTCTAATTTCTTAGAGTCTGTCCATGCAGTAAATGCGGCGGCTGTCTTAGGTCCGTATGCGCCATCTGCTTTAGAACCAATCATTCCCTGTGCTTTTTTAATTTCACCTGCATCTATATAGCGTTGTAACCTAGCAATACTTGCATCAATATTGTCAAGTTCACCTTGGAAGAGAGTAGTTACGTTTGCAATGATTAAATTTTGTTCTGTAATAGCAGGCTGGATACGGTCGTATGCTGTGTCAATACGTTCTTGTTCTTTGTCAATTTGTTCTTGTATGATGCCGTCATTACTAGTGCCACTAGACTGCAATGCTACAATCTTAGTTTCTGCACGAACAACAAGCTCTTGTTGTCTTGTAATCTCAGTTGTAATACGTTCTACTTGTGCAACACTTTCTACACCTGCACTAGTTTGTTCAATGTGTGCTTTGCTTAGGTATCCAAAGATACCCATGCTTGTAATAAACATAAGGATAAGAACTGCTAGTGCTAGGTAATATTTTAACCACCAAGCCGCTTGTTGCCAATATCGATGTAACCATACTGCTGTTACTAACTTAGCCAATTCAAGTGTTGTTCCCATAATCATAATGGGTATAGCGGCCGCGGCAAAAATTGCTACTAGTCCTGCTACTGAATAGTATATTGCTACCGCACTAATAGCTAGGGCAGTAATCATTGTGAGTATCGCTAAAAACATTGTATAGTATTTACCGGGTTGTTCGTTCATAGATATATTACCTGTTAATTATAAAACGCCATCCATCATGCCCTGCTTCTTTACATGCAGTTTCATCAAAATTACGTTGTTTGTTATCTACAACAACCGTACTATAAAGGACTTTACAAAACCCACTACCTTGTGGATATCCGTGTACTGCCTTTACGCCGCCCATTGCATTTGCTTCGTACCACTGGTGTAATACACCGTACTCGCTTTCAAGTGCAGAGTATACTGCCATTGTTTGTTTTTGTTTTTGTTGTGGGTTTAAACTATAGTGCCTATCTTGAATAAAATTGTATGCCAAAGCTACTGATGAATTTACGTTAGCATATGGTCCACTAACTGCACCTTGTACTGAAGAAGTTTGGTAAGGCGTTGCGCCACATGCAACCAAACTACCTAAAGTTGCCATTAACGTTAAGAATTTCCCAACTGCCATCAAGTTTTTCACATCGAACTCCTCTTTGATTGTATGCTCTGCCATTTCTAGTTTCTGTAAAGAAAAATTCTCTACATGCTTTATCAATTCCTGCACGTTGAGTTGCCGCTTGTTGCCCAGGTCGATCAGTACACTGCAATATAGTATTACTAGCCACTTCTTCATTGTTGCGTTTAGTAATTGTCTGATCAGTATAACAGTAGGGTGTTTGATATACAACTGTTTCGTTGCTCGCGCACCCTACTAAGGCAACTGCGCATATAATTGCAATTAGCCTTTTCATGTTACTGTCCTGTTGCTACTTGTGTCTGTGTTGTAACTAATGAATCAAACACTGCTTTAGGCATCCGTAATTTTACAAACGTGTAATGGTTGCCTGCGTAGATATATGTACCACGTTCTTCCTCTAAGTGTTGTGTAACTCGTGTATCACTCACTTTATAAGAAATTTCTGTAGAAGTATTTTTAATATCGTTTACAATGCTAATTTTAGTTTCGCTGTTAACACGACCGTTAATACGTTTTGCAAAATTATTCATTGCAATCGCATACATTTGCTCTTCAGCGGCTTGCTGGTAACGACTTTCGCCCGCGCCACATGCGTATGCATACTCTTCTTTCCACCAAAACCAACCTTCAGTTCCTGCTTGAGCGCAACTTGCATACCATTTAGGTTGTGCATAGCTATCGCGTTCTGTAATTTCTACTGTTGAGCTACATGCTCCTAGAGTTGCTAAAGCCGCAACTAGTGTAGCTGTTTTAATAATGCCTTTCATAAACTTCTCCTGTGCCTGTGTGTGTTTTAGTTAAGTTACTCCATATAGTATAACAGCAAATTACTCTGCTGTCAACCTTTTATGGCCATCTGTAAAATATATGCATACCAATACTACCAACAAGATCTAATTCTGGTGCCCATTTTGGAGACACATAGTCTGCATGGTAGTGAGTTGCTCCTTCAGTAATGCCACGATACTTGTCATGCACGACCATCATATAAGCAATTGTTTGTGCTCGTCTCCAAGAGTCGCCGTCAGCTACTGCGTCAGCACGACCGTCACAGTACCAGCTAAACTGGCACATGTTTCGAATTGGATAATAAACACGTTCTGAATCTTGCATTTCATCATATTGGCTTGTCTTCCAACTTTCTTTCATCTTTGCTTGCATTACAACATCACAAATTGTCTCAGGATAGCGTGTGTCTTTAACTCGATTAAGAGTTACATCAGCAACAGCAAATTGCCCTGCTAATGATTCAGCTCGCGCTTCGTGATAGATGTTCATCGCCAAACAATAAAGTTGTGGCTGGTTTGTAGCTGTAAATAGTTCGTATTGTTCTGTTTGTTTTAGATTAGTTGCTTGTGCCGACTGCACAGTAGCACCCATGACTATAACTAGCCCTGTTAATAGTGTAAGTAATTTCATTTTATTTTGCCCCGTTAAGTATTTAAAGTTTATTTTATCAAAGTTATCTACTCATACTATTATTATAGCACTGGACTAATATATTGTCAACCGTTATCTACGCATACGTGCAATTTCAATTGCTTCGTGCTTGTTGTCTTCAAAGATAGGAACCATGTTACTTTTATGCATCGTTGCAATTCCAAGTAGTTTACGTTCTCCTGTGTACTGCATTGTCTCTTTCTTTGTTGCAATACCAATACCAGAATCTATACTAGGATAATGTTTTGTTTCGCGTTGAAATGCAGGTGATACTTTAAGTTCTTTAAATGCTGTCTTAGTTTTAGGTTTCCACATACCACGTACATACAAATCATAATCTTCTAAGGTCATCATTTGATCATGTGCGTGAATACGCTTCATGTTCTTATTATATTCGCGATGTTGTTGTTCGAACCTAATTTGTTGTAATTTAGTTCGTTTAGATTGCTTGCGCTTTTTAGTGGATGTTGTTGTTAGTCCTTGCGCTAATGACATAGTCATGAAAAAACCCCCGCTCACTTATTAATTTATATAACAAGTATAGCAGGAGGTCTTTAGTTTGTCAACCGAGTTTGGTTTACATTATGCTGGTGTTTTTACTGGAATTTTAATACCGGTAGTTTTATGATATGCCCATGTGCAACCTTCTGGAAGAGGTCGACCAAAGGTTACTTTATTTGGTTTTGGATCTGCCCACTGGTGTGTGCCTGGTAATGTTTCATGAATTGGTTGTGACATTTTAGTTTCCTTGTACTTCGTTAATTTGTTCTTGAGTAACAATTCCTTGCTCTACAAGTATAGCTCTGTTAGCTATATGTTGTTCTTGTATTAACTCTTTGTTTTGAGCACTGTATACAACACCGTTATGGCTTTGTAAAATGCTATCAACTAAGCTAATTTGTTGCGAAGCTCTGTCGCTTACGTTGCCATCTTCGCCGACTAAAAGAAAGTCGCCTAAGATACGTCCGAACTTGCCTTTTGAATCGTATTTTTTAGTAGCTAGTTGTTGCATTGATCCTACTGGCAGAGCCGCTTCAACAAATGCTTTTGCCGCATATCCGAATAACTTTTCTACTTTATCACTTGTTCGCGATTCAGGTGTATCAACACCCATCAAACGCACACGCTCATCATTTAACCAAACGCCGAAGCCTAGGTCAATGTTTATGTCAACAGTATCGCCGTCAACTACTCTTACTATTTCACATCTATATTCATACATATCTGCTCCTTTATCCGCTAAATGTACCTATTAAAATTGGGCCAAACAAACTGCCCGCCCATGCTAGTGCAACAATAGTCACTACTCCGTATACTAACCATTTAATTTTAAAATCGTCTACGACCATCTTTAAACCTATTAGCTCGTTACCTAATACACGTACCGAAACTTCCAGTTTGCCTACTTCGTCTTTAACTTCTGCCACATTAACCTCCTATGTTCTTATTAAGTATTTAGTCATAAAAAAAGGCCGCTGTTAAAAAGCGACCTTTTTAAATTTAATTTAGAATTTAACAGTAATACCCATGTTTAATTCTCTGTCTTCCATTGTGTCAAAGTTTACTGAACGATCTTCAACAATCGCTAAGTTAATTGACATAGTTGTATTAACATTAAAGTTAGTACCATACTCTAAGTATGTGTCAGTACGATTAAAATCTGCCCAATCTGTACTGTTAGATTGTACATCTACGCCCATTTCAGCATAAGGAGTAAGTACTCCTATTACTTTACTGACACCAACATAAGGTGTTGCAGTAAGCGTCTTGTTAGCCATACTGTCGCCCCATTTGTATGCAATTCCGCCACCTGCGTATACGTCAATCGGTCCAGCTGGTAAAGTTGCTTCTTTGCCGGCTCTGGCTTTCCAGTCATCTGATGCGCCATTACGTAAATAGGTAATTGATCCGTCTACTAGACCTAAATCTTTAGAGATCGCATATTCTTGTGATCCAGTTTCAGGTGCTTTGACCGACAGCGTAAACTTTTCAGATACGGCTGTCATTGACAGAACAGTGTTATCATAATTGTCAGCCAATGCCGAAGTTGAAAGTCCGGCCGCTAAGACCGAAGCAATTAGTAAGTTTCTCATTTGTTATGTTTTCCTTGTAGTTAAAGCTAAGAGAAAGTCTCATAGCGTCATATTTAGCAGAAAGTATTAACTTTCTGATAGTTCTGAATCAGTCGTTGCGCTTACTCCTAAACATATCCCAAAACATCCAACACAATGCACTAACTTGCATTAGTATTACGCCGATGCCTACTCCGAGGAAAAAACTAAAGCCTACTTTGATTAACAGTTCCATTAGTAATCACCTTTGTTGTTTGTTTCCTTAATACAGTTATAGCATGAAAAAGGAAAGTACGCAAGAGTGCAAAAGTATAGAAGTATGCTAATTAGTCGGGGTATGATAAAAGAAAAGCACCCGAAGGTGCCTTTCTCTTGCTATGTTTGGTAACAAGGCCTAACTACCTCGTAACAGCCTAGGCTGCTAATGCTATATTTGCGTTTGCAATTATAAGTTTTCTTCGCGTTAACCCAGCTTAGATCGGGGTAACTCCACTCGCCTATTAATCCGCCTGTCGATCCTTGTTCAGCCCCATCAACTATACACTCATCAAATGTATACTTGGTGGAGCTGCCGGGTACTGCCCCCGGGTCCAGCTCGTCGTTTAGCTTGTTTCAACGTTACATACTATTTATAACATGTTTACGCTACTTTGTCAACCTTTTCCTTTAAAGGGTTAGAAGGATCTACGTCTAAGTACTTTGCCCACTCTGCATAGAAGTGACGCATGCCAA
>Ga0308016_10000118_pt1 | contig 38613 bp, 35 predicted proteins | sample Neamet233_FD_203129 | JGI IMG/M metagenome (GOLD analysis project Ga0308016, IMG submission 203129) | Marine microbial communities from water near the shore, Antarctic Ocean - #233 | ecosystem: Environmental > Aquatic > Marine > Unclassified | place: Southern Ocean | collected 2014-07-28
AGATTCCATTGTAGAATCAGAATCTGAAGATGTTGTCAACGCACAGGCTAGGGACCATATCGTTCGTCTAAGAGGACAAGCTCAGGCTCAGAGAGATCATGCAGACGAGATGTATCACAAAAACAAATCGGCAGATGACGATAACGAATATGAAGAAAATGCATCTGTCGAGGCACTAGATGGACATGAGTCAGATCAATCTAGATTTTATGGTAAAAGTGATATTGTAGACCTGATAGATATCAATTCTAAGATAGGTGTACTATTGGATTCTGGTAAGATGTGGGAAGAAAGTGAAAGAACTCCTCTATTCCCATACACAGAACTTCCACAGGGATCTATTGGGTCAGAAGAAGAAGTTGCACCCATTGCAAGTATTCTAAGGTAAAAAAAAATATTGTGATTAAAATATAAGAATGATTCCTCTGGCAAAGGTATTCACGGTAACGAAAAACGAAACAGACCTTATAGAAGATTTCATAATATACCATGGGAAAATTTTTGGATTTAGCAATATTATAATTATAGACAATATGTCAACATGTCCTATAGTTAAGGATGTATATTCAAAGTACATGAAAATTGGTATAACAGTAGTTTCGGAGTCTAGGTACGATGGGACATCTCAAGGGAATGCATTTAGTAAACACATGTTAAGGTACAAGAAACTTTGCACATTTTTAATCGGTATGGACACCGATGAGTTTTTCATGTCAAATAAAGGATCAGCGGAAAAGATGAAAAATGAGATTGTAAAATACCTCACAAGTCTTCCCAACAATGTATCAAAGATAATGGTGAAAAAATACATAACATCGGTTCCAGACCCAATGTCTCCTGGATATATTGGAAATAAGGTGTTACGCCCTGCAACCAATATAAAAACGTTTACACTTGAAGAGACTAGTCCAAGAAAGTATTTTTTCAGGGCAGATAATTTTATATCAACTGTAAACGGATGCCATAATGGTAAAGTTACTTCGGGAATTACCTATACTACAGATGATATCATATATGCCCATTTCCACAACACGGGTAATCGTAGATCTATAGAAAGAGCCAGGTTGATTGTTTCAGGGTATAAATACACTGACACAGATCTTCCAATACTAGAGCAACTGGAAGATATGGAGAGAGTAACATCGGGAATAGGTTCCCATCGTGTTCTCGAGTATTCTATATTTTTAAGCAAGGCATTATGTTTAAACACAATTGTAAACAAAGGTAAATGGCCCAGCCCTACACAGTTAGAAATAATTGCTATGAAGTTTCCAAACCTTTTAGGACATGATATAGATACTTCAAATATGGAAACTCTACCAGAAAAGTGGAGAGAAATGTATGAAGAACACATATTCTATGACCCCCCGACTGGAAACATTCCCGATATGGTACATTGTAGTTTTATTTGCGATGTCGTTTCTGGAAACGATATGATTCATATGAAAACTATAACACATAAAAGAATAGCAATGATGCTTTCAGGACACTTTCGTGATTTTAGCCCTCGTAAAGAATTCTGGATAAACTTCAACAAAAAATTCGGAGATATGGTGGACATTTATATACACACATGGAACGAGAAAGGTATTCGGAAAGGAAAAGAGTGGATAGTTATTGGTAAACATCCTCCCGATTTTGAATTGATTAGAAAAATATTACAACCAGTTAAAATGGTAATCGAAGACCACGGAGAAAAGTTTCAATCCTTTTCTTTTCAGCAACCTGGTTTGAAACTATATTATGTAGACACTGACAATTTAAAAAAGAATAAAGATTTTTCTAGAAATATAGGGTCTCAGTTATATTCAATCATGAAATGTTGGGAACTTGTGAGAGATTCTAACAAAAAGTATGATATATTGGTCAGGCTGAGAGCAGACTGCACTCTTGAAAATTTCCATAATATTTTTACAGGAGATACAAGTTTCATAGAGAATAATGCACTGGTTGTGAATGGGAGTAGGTGTCACATACACCCTGGTGGAGGAGGTGGCTGTAAAGAATGCAATGAAGAATATATCACAGGTAAACGTATACATTCTCAACATGGTAGGGATATTTGTGATATCATGTATATGGGAAATCCACAGGTTATGGAAAGGGTATGTAATATATTTAAAAAAAGTAAAGAATTGTTACTATCATTCAAGAATCATAATGATAAAATCGAAATGAATGATTCTATCAAACGTCACTTTGTGAAGTATCCTGACGTAATCGGTATAACGTGTCCAGATGTATACGAGAACAAGATAAAGTGTTATTATCCCGAGAGATTGATAAGGGAATATATGAAAGATTATTGGGTGATATCCGACACTCTTGGCCTGGTACCAAGGATTAAGTACAAAAGGTTTTAATTTTTAATATACAATATTCGTGACTGACACACCCCCACCTTATCACAATTAACCAACACCACATCTCCAACAATAAACAATGGCTTTTACACTCTTCTACACGATCGCTTCAATGACAATGGCTATTGTCGCATCTCAAGAATGTCCGAGTACGAGCTCTTTCACTATATCTTCTCCAGTATACCCTGCTGCCGATGGGTGTTATGAATATGCTGGAACGAACGAGTCTGGTGGGAAGGTCTTCCCTTCGACCACGGACCCGAATGATGCTGTTTTCGAGTTTGATTCCATCATCGACGACACTGAGACAGACCACATCTACTACCTGACATTCTCTAGTCCCACTGGTAACACAGACGAGTTTGGATTCTGTGCCTCGGTCTCGACAGCTATCGACATTGGTCACCCTGCTCATATTGATGAAAACGGTGGATGGGCTCTTTGCTTTGACGAAGGTGAAGATGGTGAATTTAACGGGAACGTGTCTCCGGGAGATATTTCTATCACGTGCGGATGTTCTTCTACCCCTGCTACTTCTCCTTCCCCTACTCCGGAGCCTGTCAGCCCTACCCCGGAGCCTGTCAGCCCTACGCCTACCCCGGAGCCTGTCAGCCCTACGCCTACCCCGGAGCCTGTCAGCCCTACGCCTACCCCGGAGCCTGTTAGCCCTACGCCTACCCCGGAGCCTGTTAGCCCCCCTACCATAGGTTCTCCAACGGAGTCTTTGCCAACTAATACTTCTGGGTCGTCTGTGGCAAGCGTAGCTGGAAGTACGTTTTTTATCGCATTTCTGGGATCATTGATCAGTATGTTTTTTTAATTATAGTTCCAAGCAAGAGTGTAGGTTTTTATTTTCGAATAGTTTTTTTCTAGAGTATCCCATTTTTTCTAGGTACTTTTCAAAATTGAGAGAGTGTAGACTACCTAGGTATATAATGGATGCGCTCATCCCCATAGAATTTTCAGCAATGAGAATATTTGCAAGTAACCAGGTATCAAGGAATTTATTTGTCATATCTCTATAAAGGATGTATATCTCATCTAGTTTAGATAGATCGGACCTCTTTTGCATAGATCTAAAGGCATCTGTTAATGAAGATATTCTGCCAATCACATCTTTTTTCCACACACCGTCAAAGAAGGAAACTTGACTGGGTGTCATACTCTCTCTGAGTTTCCCCAGAGATCCTACCATTCTTCCTTTCATGACCAGTTTGTCTGGAAACATGCTCAACAAGGGATGTATGAATGCTTCATATATTGTCATGAGAGCACATTCAGTGTCTCCTTCTTCAATTTTCTTGGAGATATACATTTTCAACGCATCATAAACCTTTCCGTCTGGGAGTATGGCGACTATGTCCACTCTAGGATCTATAAAATGAATCCTCTCCTTCTTCATGGGATCATTTATCTTCAATACCTCTAAACAATTCCTCATATTATTCAATATGGCCTTGTCCTTTGCTAAATTACACGACTTTTCTGTACTTGTTGTGTTAATCTTTTCATTCGCGTGTATATAATGTTCTATAAATACATGAACATTTGTAGTCAAATTTAGAATTTCTCTAGATAGAGAAGATATCCCCATTTCTTCTGGACAAGATCCAATATTTGCATGTTCTTCTGAAAATACATAAGACGGGGGGCGTCCATCTTGTTCCCATACAGATAGTCTCCACGGACCTGAAATTTTCTTCCCGTTGAAAATAGATTTCTCTACTATGGAAATGTCTTCCATGTGGCACGTTTGATATATGTATACAATATTTACGTCTGAATTACATTAAAAGTAATATTTCAATATTACAAGTGTGATGGATTATCTTTCTGAGATAGTAAGAGCATACTTCGTTGTAGCATCAGTATCTATATACCTTGTGTACCATGAAGAGATAGGTGTTATTGTCGACTATTTGAAAAATAAGAGTGTCAATGTGTTGTGCAAATATGTTAGTAAAGCATCATTACAGTTTATGAAGAAACGCTCTAATTATATATGGAAAACTAGGAATCATGTCAATATCCATGTCAAGAAAATCATGGATAAGATATTCATCGTGAATCCAGAGAGTGCATCTGTAAACTCATCATTGAAATCTTCGGAGAGAGTGTTGATAGACCATGCTATTGCTACAAGGGGAGACATATCTAAAGACGTGACTATTGAGATGAGGGAAATACTAGTAGATTTCGACGACCCTTTCATGGGAGACAATGGTCAAATCACAATTGATTTATTGGATATCGTTCCTACTATGGCAGGAGATACAGGAAATAACGATTCATGGTACATTGAGATTACATACAGGAGTCACAGTGACCCTTTTAAAAGGATAGAGGCGTCTACATATTCTGTAAAATATAAGTCCAATTGGAAAGACATCATTACATTCCCTCCGTATAGCATCACAGACAAGCCTTCAAAGGGTCTTGGTTCAACAAAGGTTTTATCGGCATCTACAGAAAATGGTGGTGATGTTACACACATTTCAAAGCAATATGCAGGGATGAAGGTTAATTTCTATAACGACTGTTCTGACGAGGTATTGAAGAATCATATGAATATGGATGCAACCGTGAAGGTATCCAAAGGAGAAACATATGTTGTGGGGAAGAAATCATAGTTTAATTATATTTAAGGTCCAAAGTTCCAATCTAGGTTAGTTATTACATGGTATTCCATCTCCTGATGACTACATATAGATATAGAAGGATCTATTTCTCTCAAATCTCCTATAAAATTACACTTATGCATCTCTGTATATCCTTGCCACTTCATTGCAATATGTATACACAATACCATATACACCATTTTATTGGTATCTTTTAACCTGAAAAAAACAGAAAGAGATAATCTTATTCTAACCCAAAAAACTACGGCCCTAATCGCATAGGAATCCTCTAAATGTCTACCTGAACACCATCCTCTTATATAATCCCTCTCGTCTGGAGAGATAGAAGAAAGTTTACAATTCGATTCTTTGTATAATTTGTTTTTCATACATGGTTGTATTTCATTTTGTAAACGCGATCGTTTACGCATGTCACTGCTTTCCCTCAGTATACATTACGTCCTATTATAAAAAATTACAAATAATATTCCAGATGAGATCAAGGCATTGCGTATGTTTTTGCGATGAACCACTTGGCTCCTGATTTATATTCGAATATAATGACATTGTTTTCAGATTCCTTCGAGGAAGGGATTCGTATTCTCCACTGTCTGGCCCCTGAAACAAGAGTAATGGAATCTCCGACAACAATACCGGATCCTGATAAAAGAGACACACCAGTGTTTCCAGAACTTCCTCCGTCCATTGTATGGTATGATATGTATAAAGAATAAAATATGAGATTCATCGTTTCCGTTGAGCAACCTTAACACCCATAGAACTAATGAGAGTATTCTTTGTACTATCTGCCCGCTTCCTCTTGATAACACTTTTCTCTTGCTTAGCTTTATTAAGTTTTTCACAGAATTCGTTCGCATGTTTATGCACAGCAGAAGTTACCATTGTATTCATCATATTCCCAGGATTAACATGGTCTGCTACCCGATCTACCTCTATATTGTCTGTAGTAGAAAATGGTAGGTAAATACTCCCCTTGACACCAATGAATGGTTTCCCAGACAGAGCTTCAGAAGGAGGTATTATCCCAAAAGATCCTTTACGGTACTCTTCAATTGTCTTATCCCCTCCGAAATGTTTTAAAGAAGATTTTCTACCTGCAGAAGTTATACTGTATCTAGTGTAATCTCTAAGACCATCTGCAATTTCTTTACCATCCGATATAAGATATTTTACCCACAACCTGTATGCTAAAAGTGCTATATTCGTATTCACTTCCCCCCTTCCTATATGTCTAATAGAATCCATATTATACGCCTTTACGCACTGCCAAGAGCAAAATATACCTCTACACTTGTATATGCCCCTCACTTTATCGTAACTATAGGGTAGTGGTACAGGTATAGTTGTAAATGTGTGGCAACAATGGTGACAAAGAGTGTCAGTCTTAATTGGCCAATTCATACATTCTTTTATATACTTGTCCATCTTTTCTGGTACAATAGTTCGTGGATCAAAGCATTCATCTGTTTTGGACCACACAACTATAGGATAATCTGGCGGTTTTGGAAGAACGAGCATCTCATTTGACGATCCAGTGGTATCCGCTTTCATATGTAAAACGGTGTTTATATCGTCATCGACTGTTCTTTCACGGTATCTGGACCCCCTCATGAAAAACAAAGTAAAATAACAATGAAAGAAATAGATAGAGTTAAACTCCAGAATAAAAGTTTAGTTTTGTTAAATATATATATTTAAATTATTTATACCAATATTAAAATCAAGAGTGCACAAGAAGGTTCAATTGTCCTCCGTTAGTCCTCTGCACGACATTTACTTCCCTGAGCTGCCTAGCAGACTGGATTATCTCCTCCTTGCTGGCTCCTAGGGAGTCGGATCCAACAGGCGACACGGCGCTTCCTAGGAAAGCAGTGTCAAACTTAACACCCTCTGAGACGGCTCCAAGAGACACACTGCTCCTGGCGGTAGAACGAGCGGGTGCGGGAATCTTTTTGTCAACAGGCTTTCTCTGGAGAGGTTCGAATTTAACTCCGGAAGAGTGATCGTTCATCTTTCCAAGTACAAGTCCCCCGGACCCCTTGCTGGGCTGGACACCGCTGGTAATAGTCCCATTCTGGGAGAATGGGAAAGCTTGTCCTCCGGAACGACTGATTTGAGAGTTTTCAGATGAAATTTTAGCTCCTCCTAGGAAGTCTTCCTTAACGAACGAGTCATCAACCTTCATGGAAAAGGGGTTTCCAAGGTTCCCTACGTTGTTGTCAAAGTTGTCTTTCACAAAACTAGTGTTGATATTATGGGCCTGTCTGGTGGGTTTTCCTGGGAGAACGGTTCTCCCGGCACCAAGAGTAGCGCATCGGGCAAAGTCAGGGGAATCGATAGCTACATTGTCGCAACCGTCAGGTTCGCTCCTTCGCGAATTCTTACTCTTTGCTCCCAGAACAGCACGGGGCTTCTTGCCGAGGGGTGCGGGGTTAGACTTAGCTTGTTTGAGAACAGTTAGTATTACAAGTACAACCGCAACACCAATGAGAACCATCTTTGTTGTGTTTTGGTCAAGCATTTTTTGATGGTACAATTGCTTTTATGGAGGTGCAAACATTATTTTCACTCAAAAAGAGCCTTTGGGTGTTCAAGTTAATTATTATATCTCAGTCTTTGTCGTCTCGAAAAATAATAACAGAGTGAATGTAAACAAATTCCATTATTCATTTTCTTACACCCTTCATATACCCATTCTTCATGATCATGATTGAATACCAATTTCATGGTCATATCACAATATTTACAGGTGGACATTGGATTATTTTCCTGTATTCTAGACGTACAAACAACCAATGACTTACGACCTTCGTCTGAATCATAGTCTATATGATCCTCTTCTATTATTTCTTCAGATTCTGCTCTTTTCACTAGGAATGCTATTTTTTCAACAGGCCAGTCGTCGAAACATGGGAAGGTTGATGGTATACGTAAATCCAACATCATGAATCGTCCAAATGTAAGTATATATTCCTTCACTTAAAACTCTGAAAAAAAACACTGATATATAACCCAAAATATTTTGTTTACTAAAGGTATACGGAATATTTTTGTGAATCTGAATAAAAAACAGAATGGTATTTTACTATAAGAATGGTAAGGATGAAAATTGTACATTACAAATGGTACCATTTTTTAAAGATCTGTCTAAACAAGAAAAGGTAACAGCATATATATGGAACAACTCCTCTCCCACCGGAGGGGTAGAACACAAGACACTTGTAGATATAAATAACCATCTTTCTACGTCGAATTGTTGGGAGAATGTAGAAGACTGGATAGTAAGCGTAGAATATACTATTCTCCACCCGGAAGGGGATTTTACAGTATCTGATACAAAATGTCAGGATAATCCTAACATGGTAAGGAAATTAGGGCTGATGCACTGGAATGGGGGATGTAAACCAGACGATTCATTCAATCTCCGGGTAATACGGTGCAACAACATACCAATTACAAGTAACAAGGGTATAAATATGAAAATGTATTCTTTTGTGAGAATAAAGAATACAAAGACTTTTACATATCGAACAGGGAGATCATCGTGGAAGTATAAGTTGTGTGTTATATGGGAAGGAGAAACCAAGACGGAAGCAGAAAACTCCGAAAAGAGATATGAAGTTTGTGTCGAGTCAGATAATAGCGAAGTGTGTACAAGCGATCCAAGATATACTTCGGCATCATTCTTTGAGAAGATATTGGATGTAGTATCAGTTTCTAGAGATAGACAGACGTTAATTATGAATGTTTAAATTATTTTTTAGTAGAGCATTTAGATTTTCGTTTAATATGATGACCCATAACATACTTTAACGAAAAAGCACCCGCAGTCATTCCATTTCGGAGGACATATTCATGTTTTATATTTGGGGCACGAGATCTTATTTCAGATAGACATGTTCTCTCTTCCTTCACAGACATGTCTGCGATGGCAGGAGTCATGGTTCTTTTATTCGGATTTGAGATTCTTTCGTCCATACCACATATGAATAAATCTATACAAAATTATATAGGTAAATGAACGCGGGACACTATGGACCCAGAATCACGTACAAATTTATTATGCAATAGTTTGAGAGAAATGGGACTGTGTCTCAGACCCGATAGTAGACTTTGTTACTCATATATATATGGTACCCTAGGTGAAGAGTGGGATTTGAAACGTGTTGTAAGAGAATGCGGGATGATGCACTGGTTGTACACATGCACAAATTATCAATACAGGATACAACAAGCTTACACGTATTTTTCATATATACTTGTTGATGGTAAAACAGTGAACGAGTTCATAAAAAATAGTGTTCAGCCCCATATAAAGGCAGAAACAATACTTTCTCATGGAGGTATCCCAGATAGATGGCCATGGCTCCCACCGGTAGAAATGGATATAGCCCCTGAAAAAATAGAAGAAAAAGATGTACTGGTATAATTATTTTACATTGTTGACCTTATAAACTCAAACTGAACTTCTTCACACAATATCTTCCACAACGAATCTTGTATCTGTATCTTATCCTGTGATACAAGAAGTGGAAAGTATGGTAGAAATTCATCTAGACCCAATATCTGTAGGAACTTATGTATAAGATACGAATAAGACAACATATTCTGCCTTGTCTTGCCCATAACCATCTTCTCAAAAGGAGCTTGTACACGTTCAAACATTTGTAAAAGACTATCTTCTTGTTCTTGGCTCATCTGAGGAGGGACCTTGCTAGTAATTATAGTTGTTATCTGTACACAATGATTATAGTACTTATTCTGACGTAACTTTTTCAATATAGACTTTATCTTATGATGGTCGACTATACTCATGTCCGTTATTCTCTCCTTTTTCAATTCTTGTCTTACCAGGTCAACTATCTCCGGCGATATAGTAGTAGTCTCTTTACCCTGTGTCCTCTTCAACCATGTTTTAAAATGGTTATGACGCTTATAAAGGTAAGCTGTCGTGGGAGTATAACCCTGTGATATCATTTCCCCCCTAGTCATTTCTTGGAAGAAGCTAGTTTTTCCACACGAAGGACATACACGCTGCGCTTCCTTCTTATTGTAAAGTAACCCAACATTACAACTCTCACACTTCCATTGCTGAGAATAAGTCTTTTCCAAATCATCCTCGTCTATATCAAAACTATCCGTTCCTTTTCTTTTCCTAGAAGTCTTTAAAAAATCTTCTATCTTACAGACCTGTTTTTTCTCAGAACTGATCAAAGAATGAGCGTTCATTTTTTTCAGAAACTTTGCATCCTGTGTATTCAAGGTATCCGTTGAGGATATAGAATGAACTATAGTAGACAGAGGCCTAACATCGGGAAATTCGACGTCCATTGTTCAAGAATGGTTCATATATAAAATATAATTGGCATATAATAAATGTTTAAAATTTGTAGAAATGTGCGTTGAGTTATTTCATTAAAATATATTAGCAACTGGTATAAATAAAAATACTATAAACATGTCTACTTCCCTGTTCGAAACTTCCCTTGTGGCAAAAGAGTTGAAGATTATTACCGAGAAGCACACGGAAATCGTCCAGCAGATCAAGGAAGTTACGGAACATCTCAGGACCAAGAACGAAGAGCTCAATCGTCTCAAGGAACACGGACTAATATTAACCGGGGCCAAGTCTGTTCTGGAGGGGATGGAAAAGACATTAAAATCTCAAGATTCTGTTACTGAGACATAAATATAAATGAGTCCATTGGGTGTAATTTTTTATATTCCATTCCGGTATAAGTCACCATGGATATCATGAAAAGTATAGCAGATGTGGAAGCTGGACCTATAGTCCCTCCCAGGTCAATAAGTTCTAAGAATGTGGATAAGATCTCTATCTCTAATATTAAAAATTTACCATTTCCAGACAAGAAGTCTCTTCCCAAGAAGACAAAGAAATCGAAAAAACTCAAGAGCCCACCACCACCCGACGGAAAAGGTTTAGATATGTTCAAATCTATAGGAAATCCTGCAAAGATGGCAGATGAACCTGCTATAATTAATCACCCGAGTAAATCGAAAAATAGGGGAAGGAAATCCAGGTCTGTTTCTTCTATGGGATCAGATTCATCAATGTCTTCGATGGGAGGTTTTTCAGGGGGGAGTAGTAGCGGAAGCAGTGGAAGTAGGAGCGGGAGTGATAGGAGTGATATATCTGGTTCTTCGTCGTACGCAGACAGAGAAGAGTTCACCAAACAGAGACGCAAAGAAGAGATTATGCAGGAGAAAATTGAAATGTTGACTAGGATTTCGAAAATGTCGAATGAAGGTTTTACCACCACGAAAAAATGGACCCTCAAGGATGATATCGATGAAATACGATTCGAATGTTATAGAATGACCAGGGAGAATAATTCTAGGAAATCTGTAAAGAAAATGCAACACATTCTCATATCTGTGGCAACAATGATAGAGTTCGCAAATGGTATGGTAAACCCGTTCAACCTTAAACTACAAGGGTTCTCTCAGAATATGATGCTTACAGTATCGGATTACGACGATAGTTTGGAAGAATTGCACCATAAGTGGTCTGGTAGAACATCTTTTGGACCGGAAATGACGATCATGATGACGTTTGTGTCATCTGCTATCTTCCAACATGCAGGTAATTGTGCAAGCACTCCTTCACAGCCAACAAGTTCGGCACCTCCCCAGAAAACATCTGGAAAGGACATGTCATCTGTTCTGGGAATGTTCTCAAACATGATGCCTAAACCCAAACCTGTTCCAGTTAGAAAGCCTGTAGAAACTCCAACCGAACCAGATGACACTGAACCTGTTATAGAGATCCCCAAGAAAAGGAGGACAATGAAGGGTCCTTCTGCAAATATACTTGAGAATTTGTCTCCAAGTATGACGGTATAATATAATTAATTAATTTTTAATCAGCGAAATTGAAACTCCAGAAGTTTATCATTGGAATTTTCTTGTAAATTGAAGGATGGTCTAGGAAGGAAGTTGGATGGGATATTCGACTTCACAAAGCCTCTATCCCTGCTTCTCGACATAGCCTCCAGTGATGTTTTCCTTTTTTGAGCAAACTTCTGTATGAAAACATCGTTCATTTCCTTTACAGTATCCAGTACAAGAAATAATGACCGTTCAAAACATTCATACATCGCATCTGTAACATTTCCATATGTTACCATAGGATCTATCTGACTCTGGACCATTCTGTACACAACATCCTTGTTATCCTTTGAGAGAAATCTTTCTCTAAGCAACTTTTCTAAAGGAGAAAGGTTTTCACCGTCATCTTGTAAAGTATAGTTTACAAAGCGTCCGGCAACATTTCTCGAATCCATGACCTTCTGTTATAGTAGCTACACATAAAATATTATCCTAAATTACCATCTAATTGAATCCATAGACATATTAGACAATATACTAGACCCACCGTGATCAATAGTGTCAACTGGTTTATCTTTAGATTCAGATACCCCGATGCTTATTTTTGAATATTCAACTCCTACATCCACATCTTCACAATTCTTACTATCGGGAGGAATCTCAAAATCATCTCTAAAGCTCTCTAAAGCTGACAAAATATCATCCGTGAACTCTGTGAAATAAGTATCCGAAGGTAGATTCTTCCTGTAAGGGAGAAGCATCTTGAATAACTTATTGCGATTTCCATCACATACAGACTTCCTGGTTATATGTGGCCACTGCTTCTTCTGGTCCATTCTCCTAGCATAATACTTCCTTTTACGACAATTGACTCGGTTATCTCCTGATTCATGTATTTCCTTCGAAGTATAGAACGGGAATTCGCAAAAAGACTCGGCCTCAGATAAAAGAACAAAATTATCCCCTCCTAGGTGTATTACGGCACGTTTTTTGAAATCACTAATATCTTGTGTAACCATATCTCTTATATTCACAGGTCTCATCATCTGTATACCCTTCATAGTACCCATCATCTTTGAACCATATCCTTCCAAAAATTCTACACCAAGATTACCCTGAAAGACGTTTCTTTCAGATTCTCTCATAAGTATACGCATCTTTGTCCAGAATGCAGGTTTCCTATTACCCTTCCTCTTTCCCATTGCATATATGTCATATCTCTGTACGTGTATGATAGATGTTCCAATTACACTCTGTAACCACTTCAAGGTAATAGGTCTTCTCAGGCTAGGATTAGAGAAAAATCCAAATACCCCAGTAGGGAATCCTGATATATCTCCATTATCCTCATAACTTCCAGAGTAAGACATACAATAGACTGTGACTAAAAATGGGCATTAATTTACCAATCTTAAACTTTATCAATCGCAAGTATTAAAAAATGTCACGATCATGTATTATGAAAGAATATTAATATCGTGTAATAAGTATTATTCCAATAATGGACCTACTTGAAGCATATGGTGGAAGTTTTGGACAAACTGCTCCAAAAGAACATACTCGCATAAAAAATCTCGAACCTGATGCCAAACCTCAGCCCCAGGGAACAAGTATACTACCTGAAGACCTGAATCCTCGTCCATCAAGTGTGCCTCGTGTACATGTTATAGACGAGAGACCCAGACCTAGAATTCTTGGGACAGGGTTGGGGAAATCAATTGGGCAGATTGTAACTGATTCTATGAAAAATGCAATGGGCTCATTGGGAAGCCATGGATCTGGGATGTCCCCAGAAATATACCTGGTGCAATTTCACATATCTAGAAACGATTGTCACACAATATGCCTGTTCTTACTTGTATTCATTATCAGCTTTCTTATGAGTTCGCGTAAATAAATAAGAACCTTTTAAATTAATTCAAACCTTTACCTAGAACAAGAGAAATAGACATTGCTATTGTAATATACCCAACATCCAAAACTATTGTAAACTCTTGTGTTACAATTGTAACATTGCTCACGTTCCTATAACATAACACTATAGAATCAAAAGGAATACTTTTTTTACCAAACATAGAATACACGAAAAGGGTATTGTCTATAAATCTAATTCGTCTCTTCTTCTTTAACCCTTTACGGTTTATTTTGGACACTATCATACATTTATCCATAACCTTTTTACTAAACACCTTCACAGCACATCTTTGTATTAGATACTTATCATAAGGATAAACACCGTTCATACACATATCCTCTCCTGAAAATAAAGTATTCCTATTCTCATTATGGATCTTTTTATTATAGAAAAAAATATTACCTGGTATACCACTTTTACATACATTAGGAGAATCATATCCAATATATAGAGTATTTTTAAAATATGAATTGTTCACCTGGAATGGATAAAACGATTCTAAAGATGGTACATCCTTTCTGCAACGTGTAACCCTACACATTTTACATTGACGTATGTGACGATACCATGCGTGAAAAATAGACCATAATTAATATTTAATAATTAATATGTAATAAGTAATATTTAATAATTGGTATTGACCAGAGGTCCACAGAGCCTAACACACTCCCCCACTCTTCACAACCACAGAACGTCATGAAACTATCATCATTTTTATCATTCCTCCTTCTTGCAATTGTTAAGTCAGAGGATGTAAGCGTTGATCTGCAACCATGCATATTAGCATCTGGAACTATCGAGAAGGATGTTGGATCTGTGTCAGAGTCTTACATGACTTCTCTCTTCTTCAATGGATTCTGGTCTGCATCTAGTTTTGAAACACCTTTTGGTTCAGGAGATATTGATTATGAGCTGTTCGTGGATCTGGATCCCAATCATGGGAGATGCAACGTCATCTTTGTAGGATTTGCTCCTACATCTGATCAGAAGACGCAGCTTCAAGATTACTCGAGGAAATTCAAGGTTCGTGTCGTCTATTTCAACAACGCCGAAACTGCAAACGATGCCGAAGTCAACTCTCGTATGGGTATCTCCCAGTACTTTGCCGAGCCCCTTCTGAGTTCTGAGTCTGTGAAACTCACCACAGAGGGTGGTAGTTCGGCACGAGTTGTAAAGAGTGACATGACTGCTAGTCTCCGGGAAACCAACCTGTTCTTCCGACCTCTTCACAGCTATGGCCCAGGAGTTGGAGGTACTACAACTATAGTTGCCGACTACGTGGACGAGGACGGGAATTCTCTTCTAAGTGGACTATCCCTGCCTTCTGTTGCCATGGCCAAATATGTTTCCGACCCCGAACTAGGCCCTAGTTACGAGGAGATGCATGTATTCTTCTCAATGGGGTGGTTTGATGTGGGATCTTGGGCCGTTCTCCATTATTTGGTAGAATGGGGGACAAAGGGTGTATTCCAAGGAGAACGGAGGTTTCACCTTTCGGGTGTCGTTGATGATCTTTTCTTCTCTACTGCTGTTTTTGAGTATGATGGAGGTTCTAACGAAGGATCTGAACACAGGCTAACATCTTCGAATATGGACCAATTTATTTCTTCGGAAGGAGACTTGAACAATATGTACTCGTCTTCAATCAAGACTGAATTCGCATACAATGGGATGGGGATTCTGGAAGAGGTTGACTCGGAATACATTCTACCCAGTGTCGATGGAGACTTCGGTCTTCTTGAGAAGGGAACTCCCCCTGTCAGTGGAGGACTCCCCCCTGTACACGACACAACCTGGCTACAAACTGCTGTTGACGGGATGAAGGACGAGTTCGACAATGGAGTCTGGGATTCAGATCTACTCTTGGAGTGGTTTCTTACAAACCACGACGACGTCTACATGCAAGGACATACTCTTTCTCACGTTGCTCGAGACAACCTTGGTGTAAGCGACTGCTCCGTGGAAGACATCGGGAACGTGCAAATTGGAGTCATCACTGGACTCTTTGAAAACCAGAACTACAATTGGCGTTCTTTCACATCTCCAGGTATCACAGGTCTCTTCAACCCAATGTGTCTTCAGTCCGCCATTGATAACTTGATGAAGTGTGGACCAGGAGATAATACTTATAATCCCGTAAGTGAAACACCCGTGAGCCTGGTCTCCGATGTCTCCGACTACCATTCCATTTACACGGAATTGTCTACCAGTGGGTTGGCTGGGTTCCAGATTGTGCCGCGTTTTGCGACAAATGTGTACTTTAATTGTATCACTGGTGATTGTCTTGTACAGGAAAACGAATGGATCCGTAGGAATGTTTGTGGGTGTGAGAATTTGGACCCTAGTATTGAAGATCCGGGGTCGTGTCCCGTTGAGGGTTGTTCCGGAGATAACGGTATTCAGTCTTTCGGGTCTATCGATGCTCTTTTCGATACCGATGCGTTTACTACCACTAGGAGCCTTCTATCGGGACGTCGCGACAAGTACATGTTCCACCAGGCCAATCTCATCCCGGCTGGTGATTTGGGTGGGAAATCGGCTATGGAGTATTGGTATACGGAAGTTTTCAAGAAATTTTCTAGTTACATAGATTTCCCCGCAACGTCAATGAAGTTCGACGACCTTTGTACTGATTTTGCTGCTCACGAAGATCTTGATGCTTCTGGAGCATTGTTTACTGCGTCAATTGATAGTGTTACTGGGGAGATCAACTCACTGACTCTTGTCAGTGGAAGCATTGGTTACATACCCCTTACAATCCCCGAAACCATGTCCATTCCAACCGATGGACTTGTTATTGGGAGTACGGAGGTTTACGGGTCGGATAAGACGTACTATGTTTCGACAGATAGTAACAGTATCCCTTCTCCGGCTATGATGCCGTCAGTGTCTGAACTTGCACCAATCCCCGGGGGAGAATCGGTGGATCCGTGTGATGGTCTTAGGGGTCGTCGTCGTCGTCGTTGTCGTCGTAGAAATGGTCTATAAATTAAGTGTTTGTGTTCAGTTTTTATTTAAATCCTGGCTATTTTAATTACACTGTTAGAATTCTATCCTCTCGGGGAATTTCCAAGTATTTGTGATATAAATCATCAATGATATATTTTCTGATGGGTTTCAATTCATATCCATCCATACCAGACTTCATTATAGACTCCAGTGTTTCTGGAGTATGGCTAGCAGTTAGGCCTATGATAACAGTATCTTTATTCAGATTGGACCTATCCCCCCGTATAGTCATGGCTACTTCTATACCTGTCATACCTGGCATATAGTAGTCCATAAGAATAAGTTTATATTTATTCTTTCTACACAATTCTATAGCCTTAACACCATCGGGTGCCATATGATAGTTTACCCCATGTAAACCAAGAAGTCCTCCTATAACTTTCCTATTTACAAGTACATCATCCACAATCAATACTTCTTGGTCATCAATTCTCTCCAAAGCATTCTCTATACCAGATACCTCTTTATTTGTATCTTTGAGAAGGCTCCATTTCTGACAATCATCATATACACTGAAAGTAGATGGTATACCCAATAGAACATCGCATGAAAAACAAGACCCTTTGGTGTATACACTGGAACATGAGATCGAACCATTCATTGTTTCACATAGAGTCTTCGTTATAACCAACCCCAGACCTGTACCCCCGAAAGATGTGGTACCAGAAACTTGGGAAAATGGTTGGAAAAGATCTTGAATCCTATCTTCTGCTATACCAGTCCCAGTGTCATCTATTGATATAGAAACCCTTAGTGTTTTTTCACACTTTTCCTTTAAATATGTTCCATTTGTACCCGAATCAAGTTCTTTCGAACATACGTTTATTTTTATACTTCCTGTATTAGTAAATTTCAAGGAATTGCTCACTAGATTCATGAAAATTTGCCTAAATCTATTCTCGTCGCCTAGTACCTTACAATCAGGTATAGAAGTCGTGTTAAGTATCACATCAACATCTTTACTCCCATTAAAAGAATGTACTAGAATTCTTGTCGTATCCTTTATGAGAAGACCCATATTCATAGGAGCAATTTCCAAATCTACTTTCCCTGCTTCTATCTTGGAAAAATCCAATATACCTGCTATAAGTGTTATCAATATATCCCCACACGATTTTATATCCCTCAGATATTCTCCAATATTGAGGTTAAGACTCATAGAGGTAAGTATGTCTATAGTCCCTATTATACCGTTCAGAGGAGTACGTAACTCGTGAGACATTTCCGCTAAGAAAGTGGATTTCATATCTGTTGCCTTCTTGTATTTTTCTGACAGAACTTTATATTTTTTGGACGTATTCATCTGTATAACATACATTATTCCAATGCTAATAGCTGAAAAAAAAGATACAAGTAGTATTATACCATATGTTTCAAATCTAGGGCCAGATTCAGAAATCAACTCAACGATGAAAATATTTTTATTTATTTCTCTTTCTTCGGTGTAAACGTTTTTACCTGCTGTGATCAATTTACCTGCATTTGTCTGGACATAAATAACCTCTTTAATATTACTATCATTTATTCTGAATAGGGATATCTGATACGTATTGATATTGTATATAGACGAACCCTTTAAAGACGCGGTTACTAGACGACTAGGGAAGAAAAGACGATTGAATGTTCCTATAAGTTTGTAGGTTTTAATATCAAACACTGGGTGAAGAAGCTGGTATATAGACATCTGGTTCGTAAGGATCCCTTCTTCATTTGAATGAAGTTCTGTTAAGTCCAGTAAATCCGATATAACTGTTCTATTTTCTTTAACCATAAGGTCTATAGCATTTTCCCAAAGACCATAGTGTATATCAACACCTCTAAAATCAACATTGAGTACTGGGTTGGCGTGTAATAATGGCCACATAGTAGTGTTGTCCACAGGTCTTGGTAAAATCTCGCCGAAATCTCCTATAAATGATATGGTAAAATTTTCATTTGGATATAAAAGAGAACTATTGGCAACAAATGCTTCCCTGCCACCTGGCTCTACTACTGGTACCCACCCCACACTTGTAGTTGTAGGGGAATCAATTAATATAGAGTCGGTAAGGGTCTTGAATGATTCTGGAGATATTTCACCTCTTTGAATCCCTATTAATGTCGGCATGAATACTTCTCCAATGGTTATATCCAGATTGATTTGAAGCTGTGATGTCAAATCTGTAATAATTTGTCTTTCGGCAGATCTTACATTATCTAGATTTATCCGATACGAAGACCACGTCAGAACAGCCGTCAACGCACATCCCATTAAGAATATTAAAAGGGGTTTGATTGCAATCATCGTAAATTCTTCAAAATCTACCAGATGCAGACAATCATATTTTTAACATATATAATATTCCAGTGTATATATTCGAGAATCAACTAAGTTTTCTACTTCTGGATGAGAAATCTCCATCTTCAAGGTAAACAGAAAAACTCTGACACCAGACGTCGCACACATCGTCGAGTTTTGGTTTGTACTTTACAAGAGCTTCAAGACCCTTTGTGACGTTATATTCTTCGAATAACCTTTTTCCTATTTTCACAGACAACTTCTTAAGTTCTTTGCTCTTCAATATATTGGGATTTACACCACCCAATATACAAGAATCAGGAAATGCAGCATCAACTGCTTTAAACTTCGCACGAGGAGGTATAAACTTTACTATCGTATCTGATTGACTTATTCTCATTTCGGTATAGAAATACGAATATATTGCGTATCCTACAACGGTATTTTTAACAGCTTTAGAGATCTGGTTCTCAATGAAGACATAATCAACAATTTCTTCGTTAACAATAGAGGAATCTCTAAAAAAATCTATAGCACTTTCTGCAAGAACTACAGATTTATGACTCATTTGTCCAATCTGAGCCTTCTCAACATGCACCAGATTGAAAGTTGTAGCATCATCATTGTGAATGAAATCAACTATGCAAAATGACAGATTGATGATGCCCACATCAATGGAAATAACACGTGTCTTATTCATAGTAATAATTTATATCATTATTAAAATTTATTCATTTAAAACAATTATATTAGAACATTACAACCTGTTACATAAGTCTGTCTCTGAGCATTCTGACTATTTGGAGGCCAATTCTTTGTAATAGTTTCTACCTTGATATCGTAATCCGAAAAGATATACGAATAGAAATCCTCTGTGAACACGAAGTTTACACCTGGAAACTTCATCGTAGCAAATATTCGTAACTGTGAAATGAAAATACTCTCTAATGTGTACATCTCAGAATCTACCTCAACTCTATCCGAATTCATAAATGCATACAAGGGATTCGTGCTATATTGAAGCTTCTTCTTCTCCTCACAAATTCTTGCAGGCAACGATGTCCATATATCAGATTTACCGTAATTTTCAACAGCCCAGTCGTAAGCCAGAGAAGCTTTACGAATGATATTTGGTATTTCGCTATCCTTTATGTTGTTGAGAAGATTAGGATCAGACTTCTCTGCTGGAATCTTATTCGGAAAATCAAGAACAACGATTCTTCTACATATGGACCCAGATTTATCTTCCCATTTTGCAGCCTCATTGCCTGCTATTATACCTGGAGCTGTCCATCTACCCACGATAGGAGATTCGTGTTTTACTGCCATTGATACATCTTCTCCAGTAACCATACTCTGGAATTCTGCCTGGTCCATCTGAAAATCACCTTTCAATTCTGGGATAAGAAAGATAGTCTTATCGAATATAGTGGATAGACCAAATTTCCTTTCCACGTTATTACTCAGTATACCAACATCCCTAGCATCAAACAACATCTGGATAACCTTTATCACAGTACTTTTACCCGTACCAGCAACCCCCTTAAGAAAAGGTATTACCTGCCAACAATCTTTTTCATTGACTTCATAAAACAAACGCCCTATAAGTACAAACATCCACTTTAACATTGACGCATCCCAATCTTGTGGTGTGAATATAGAATTGAAATATGGTGTTTCTAGATCATCATATGCCATCCTCTCGCTTCCCGGATGTGCCATACCATTTACCAAATTCTTAAAGTACGCAGGAGCAAAATCTTTTTCTATAATTTTACACGATACAATGGATTCGTCCATCTGACCACCATAGAACCAAAACTTATCGTCTGTTGCATCATATATACCATCATTGAAACTCCATACTCGTCTATTCACTTTTAGATCTGGGAATTCAATATCCTGGCAATCTGTTGCATATTTTACTATACCCTCGAATAAACCATCTGTCATTATTTTCCACATCTCGAAATTAGATTCTTTTGCACAAAAAGATCTAACTGCCGATTTTATGTCACACTTATCTTTCCATGCATGAGTGGGGTTACCATCTAAAAAGATCTGATCGTATACTCTCCCATCTGATCTTCTATACCTATGTCTAAAAAAAGAACCCAATATGTATATGGTAAATACATGTACTGGTTTTAGATTCTCCTTGTTCAATGGTGCGTGCCAGAAAAGCATATCAGCTCCAGCAGGAGTGGGAAACGATAGATTTGAATTTGTCATCCTCATGAATGAAATGATAGTATCCTTACAATAAAAAAGACATTCCTGGAATCTGGAGAACCTATCTTGTAAATCATACAAATCTTCTGGTGTAACAGTATCCTCTTCGGAAAGATACTGTCTCAACATACAATATGTTTTCCAATCTGTTAAATATATTTCATACACGGTCTGAGGAACTAAGTCCCTGGCACATGTTATGTTGAAAATATTCAGTACATTCTGATAACCCTCAGGAGTACCTTCTGTTTTATACTTTGTCTCAAGTTCCTCAAATTTATCTATGAGATCTTGTTTGGAAAAATTCTCAAAATTGACATTCTCTTCTGCATCATCCATCCTGTGGAAGTATGCTTGATTTTTTTTTAGATGTTGTGGACAAGAGACAGTCTGTTCGTAGAATGAAGTCTTCTATTAGAAATGTTTCGGAGATTATTGAAATTTCAGAATCTAGGCACACACCAGATAAGATGGCTTACCAGCATATAATACAACAAGGAGATAAATTAATACGATCTAGGGCCATGGAACAACAAACAGATGCTATATTCGAAGTTCCTGCAATGATATTGTTTAAACCCATCTATGACAGGGACGAATTGACGCGCAGGATACATAAACACTATAAAAAGATAGGATTTACATGTAGACTAGAAAAATACGTCATAACCCTGTCATGGGGTAAAAAGGAAGAACAGAACAAAAAACACGAAGAAGACCAAGACGAAGACCAAGAAGAGTCAGACGAATCGTATGAATCGGATATATCAGAAGAAGAGACCCAGGAGAAGAAGATCATTCTAGACAAATCCTCTAAATTATCCCAGCGTGTTTCAGAAATATAATATGGGGAATATACACCTTCGGTTTTTGTAACAGCAAATGTTTTTCTACCGAAGTCTCGTCCAAGAAAACTTTTACCTCATACAGAAATTATTTATAAGCCTATAAATAAAAAAGTAATAGAGACAATAGTGAACAAATATATCATACAAGAGACATCTGTTGATTATAATAATTCGTGTTAAATATTTAATTAATAGGTGAAAAAATAAATACAATATTTTAAAATTACTCCAGGATCTTGAATCCAGAACGAGCTTCCCTAGACCCCCTGTTGATAACCGCATCATCGTCGTTGGTTGCCTTGGACAAAAATTTGAAGCTATCTGTGTTCTGGAGGTACACAGTCTGACCGACCTCGACGTTGATCTTACCCTCGAGAATTGCCACTCGGGCCTCAAGTGCCTCAAGAGATGACTTCATTGCCTTCCCTCCAATGGTCACCTCGTCACTTGTGATGGAAGTTTCTCCAGAAGAAGTCTTATTAAATTGGAATCTATGGGCGGAGGTGGCACGATAATAATTATTCCCCCCGTCTTGGTGATTAAATATTGTCGACCAGATTTCATCATTCTTATTTTTAATTGTAAGAGATGTGGACTTGCTTACATATGCCTTTGTGGTACCATTCACTGCTAAACTAAGAGACTTTGAGTTTCCACAATTTACAGTGGTTGCACCAGTGCTGTGTTGAGCAATGGCAAAATTTGCACCATTGAACCTAGAACTGTTCGAGAATATAGCCCAGTCCTCCACCTCTCCAATTGAACAATTGGAAACCTGAGAACTTCCCAGTTGCTTAGATACACCTTCTGACGAGATTGAATATACAGGAGAACTGTTTCCATCTTCGATGATAAAACCATTCTGGGTATTGGTATCCATTTTCATCCTTATAGCATATCCACGAACATTCCCTAAAGAAGCAGGTGTTTTCCCATCGGGTGCAACACCAGTATTATTTGAGAAATACATACTCCAATTGTTTGATTGGAGAGAGTTGAAATGTATAGCGGATTCTGTACCCTTGTTCTTAATTAACCCAATTCTACACGAAGAAGCGTTAAGATCAGCCACGTTAAGAATACCGTCTCCAACAAATGCTGTCGCATTAAATGTGTTCCATGAACCGGTAAGAGACTCCAGATTGTTCTTGGTGTCTTGGCCAAGTCCATCAACAAGTGCGATATTGTCGCCCAACTGGTCTGCTTCCAGGGTTACAGCAGTTAAGCCACTGGCGATAGTCTGCTGGTTAGACTCTAATGTACCTACTCGCGCAACTGTTGTGTCAACAGTGGATGAGATGTCCGAAACACTTGATGCCAATTGATTGGCTGTGTCTACGGCAACTTGTATATCAGAATTTGTATCTCCAAGAGATATTTCCAACATGCCAATAGAAGCATTGTTAGTAGCAATTTCATTTCCACTCTGAGCAGCTGCGCTTCTTATATCTACAAATTCGGATGTTACGTGGGTCTCGAGACGATCAATGTCATCGCCTGCAATTGTTACTTTACTTAAATTTGATGTAGATCGTGTACCAACCACATTTGCGTATGTTTCAACGTCGTTAAGACGGGTCTGTAGTTCCGCAACCTCTGGGGATTCGGATGTAACTGGTGTAGAAACGACAAGTGGTGCGATAGGAGCGACGACGACATCGGAAACACTAGAGCTTGAAATTCCTCCAGCAGAAAAATCAGGGTCGGTGATTTTCGAAAATTTATCCACCTGTTCCTTCAATGATGCGATTTGTGTTGTATTGTAGATTCCCAGACCCAATGAAAGTCCCGATGTTCCCATTGCAGCAAATTGAGCCATAATGTATAAAACCTTGTGTTGTTAGTGTATTGTATTATTTTTTATACTCGAATACTACCAAAAATCATCCCTTTTTAAGATTGGAAATATTCACGTCTTCTTTCGACATAGAAGAATTTTCCTTCTTGGTGCGAGCATCCAATTCCAATTTCTTTTCCGACTCAGTCTTCTTGGGAAAGTGTTTGCCAACAAGATTACACAGGTTGAAATACGTGACAACTCCAAACCCTTCGGGAGGGTTGAGGAGTGTTTTCAAGGGTTCATCTAGCATGATCTCTATCTTACGTTCAGGATTCTGTAGACCATTCTTGACGATATACTCATTCAACTTCGATACAGCAACAGTCCTGGCAAGTTTTTCAGTGTGATCCATCCCAAAAAAGTCCGCAAGTTCGGGGGAAATCTTACTGGCACAAGCTATTCCATGGCGAGGCCTGTTACTTCCAGCAACCGACGAAGTCTTACGTTTACGCTTCTTCTTGCGTGTAATATCAAATTCGCTAATATGCTTGGATGCTATAACCTGTATCATATACATGATCCAATTGGTAGGGATATTGGAATCACCTTTCCAATTGTAGGGCAACTCAAGAACACTTCCTTCCAGGTTATTCTTCATGGGCAACCATGCGACAGATGAAGACTCCAACATCTCATTTTTTTCTTCAACTGTAGAAGTATCATATTTCAGGAATTTATTGGCCAACATCTGAAGCTGAGATTTCTTCATGGACTTCATACAGGTGTTTACAACCGATACTAGACCCTCATTGGAAGAAAAAGAACGAGAAAATCCACCAGGGACTGATGGTCCCCAGCTATCAACCTTGTCATGTATAGAAGATGAAAAAACATCCAGTACGGTTTTTCCATGGATAATGTTCCCGATAACAAGGTCCAGAAACATTTTTGGGCGTTCGGTATCCCATTCTTCGGAAAGACATGTCCTCTTCTTAGACCTACTCTTCTTTCCGTGTTCCGGTATATTTACGACCTGTGTAGGAACCATGGTAGACCCTAGGAGCCCAGAAGCGTCTCCCCTAACGGCAAGCCATAGTTGTTCCGTGGTAGAACGTGTTCCCATGGTATTCTTTGGGGAAGACGACCACCACTTAGGATTGGTTACAAGAGGCATCTTAGTTTTCCTCACACTTTTAGTCTTGGTATCCTCGACTCCAGGAGCTACAATCTCCGATACGACCTCCGATACGACCTCGGATACGACCTCGGATACGACCTCGGATACAACCTCGTGTACGACTCCTTCTTCCACGACCACAATGGGTTCTTCTACTTTATTCTTTTTAACAGGATCCTTCTTCATCCAAGGGTATTGTCCCATATCGGCGATCTGATAAACGGAATGGAAAGTAAAACCCCAATTATCGATGAGATCCATGGCATCTTTCATCTTGTACGTGTCCACCCAAATGAATAGAGCCGAATTTTCCTTAGAAACCTCATTTGCTGGGAACTTGGATATTTTCGACTTGTCCAATGTGGACCATGGTGTGTTTACATAAAGAACATCGTATTTTTCATTCTTCGACTTGAGAAATGGTAAGGCAGAACGAGCATTTTCCATTTCAGACATACTAGAAACAATTGTGACAATTTATGTACACTCTTGTAGGTAGAAAGTATTACTTTTATTTTCTACTATTTGATATTAATATTAAACCATCATGAAAATAGAAACAACTATTCCAGCTATAATAAACTCCTTCGTTTTAAGAATATCTTCGAAAGATGTGGTTGCAGAGGGTCTTTGGTCCTCGTATAATGCAACAGCATAAATATTCGACGCTGGGTCCGTTACCAGTATAAGAGGATCGTATACAGGAGCATCGGGATCAAAATCTCCATTATTCTTATTTTTCAAATAAGAACCCAGAAAAAATCCTATTAATATACCACCTTGTGCAAGTGTTCCGAGTGTTTCGACACTTTTACTGAACTTACTGGCCTTTTTAGCACCAGTTGCCAAATCAGAAACGTCGTCGAGTTTTTTACCCACAGATGCAACACCGTCTACATCGTCTAATTTTTTCAAAACACCCTTAGAATTCTTAAGAGCTTCTGCAATCTCATCAGCACTTTTCGCATCAGGAAGTGATTTCGCTATAGATTTAAGTTTATCTCCAGAAGAAGTTACCGCATCAGCTACATTGTCCAACCTTCTCGGTACACCATCAATTTTCTTCGTTGTCTTGGAAATTGATGTCAAAGAATCAGATACACTCTGCATCTTATTCAGAGTCTTCAGGTTCTCCAACTTACTTACATCTTTAAGAGCATCCAGAGAATCTCCGAAAGTGTCCGCATTTTTCACAAGACCGCTGGATACATCTCCGACATTATCTACATTTTTTATTACAGACCCTAAAATATCGTCTGCGGATCTTGGCAAAGCACCTGCAAATTTAGCCACCTTTTTACTTACATCTATCACATTGGACGAGCTCTTTATTCCTTTCACTGTTACCTTGAACGCAGATGCAAAAGATCCTAAGTCAAGCGTTTTAAGGAGAGACTTCCCCACGCTCAAATTTCCTGCACCCTTTACAACAGATTTTAAACTTTTAGCCACACCAGCAATTTCATCGGATGATTTTGCTAACAAGATGGCAGCCTTTGCTAAACCCATTTCTTTATAACTAACACCATATAATTAAATCTTCATATAAGAGCATTGACGTTTAGATTTGAAATCTACACAACCTACCTTATCTTCAACTAGGACTATATTCTCAATTTTTGTATACACTATCTTGATACCCTTCAAATTCTTGTATTTAGATTTAGATCTACACAAATTCCCAGCTTCTAATATCTCTTCTTTAGTGGGGTCTGCATCTATTATAACATGTGGACTTGGGAATGATGAAAGATGGACCCAAACATCATCTGGTTCTGACTGTTCTATGAGATCCCAATTGTCCTGTGCATCCTTGCCAATTCTCATGTAGTATTATACTGTATACGTTATATTATAAAATTTTACGTTTAATCGTACGGGAGTGATATAATTGGGTATCCCACTTATTTGGAAATTTGATATTTAATACTTATTTTATGATGTAGAAGTGATTAACCACGTCTAAACATTTAAAGTGTTATGTGTATTTTTTTATATATGCTATGTATATTTTAAAAAAAATGGTCAGCGTAAACCAAAAAATGATGATCAAAGTTGCTATTGTACTTGTCTCCGTGGCAGTTTACACCTACAGCACACAGAAGAAAGCAAACGACAATGCTCCCCAAGCTCCCCAAGAAACTCTTGGATCTAAACTGAAGAGTTTGAAGTTTTCCGGCCTTCCCTTGGGTAAAAAACTGAAGTCTCTTGAGTTTTCCGGCCTCCCCTTGGGTAAAAAACTGAAGTCTCTTGAGTTTTCCGGCCTCCCCTTGGGTAAAAAACTGAAGTCTCTTGAGTTTTCCGGTCTCCCACTTGGAGCACCCCTCAAATCTCTTAATTTCAGTAAGCTCCCATTGGGAAGAATAATTGGATCTGACGAGGAACCTCTCCCCAAGTGGATATGGGGTATAGTGGTCACCCTTGTTTTGTTCAAAATATTCGAGAAACCTCTCCAGAATCTCGTTGAAAAGTAAACCACGTTTAAGTTTGTTTTTAAAATATTTTATAACCTAATATAAGTAACAAGACAATCGTCATATGATTGTAAATAAAAAAATTAAGGCAACAACAATTGTTGTCGCCATCACTATAGTGGTATGGAAATACCAGACTTACAAGTCTACGCTTGAAAAAACAACAGACTTTATTTCAAGTTACCATGAAACTGTAATGGAAAGATTTCAATTGGAAATAGACACAGTTATTGGGATAACAAACTATGATAACATGGTTAGTGAAATATCCAACGATCTTTCCATCTACGAAGACACTATGTCATCTGTTCCTACGCTCATCAATACAAACACAGAAACTCTAGTTTCAAACCTAGAAGACCGTTTTAACTCCACTGCTCTTCCTATAATCCAGACATTTATAGAGGATAAAGAAGTTGCAATGTATGAAAGGATACCTTCTATCCTCGACGACATACTTTCCGGTATGGACAGAGAATTCTCAGAACTATCCGAATCTCTCATTTCTTCAGACGACACAACTACAATGATCGAGTTTTACAATAAAATGACTCTGGAAATGAGAGTACGCTTCCTTGGAGAGATAAGAGCTACATTTTCAGCAGACACAGATGAGAGAATAAATAGAGTTCAGGAATTCTACTCTGCTGCCATCACAGGATCTCTTCTCATGTATCAAGAATTCATCGAGAAAGCAAAAAAGATGTCTCTAATGTTCTCAGGAAACGACCAGGCTGAAAATTACATCAGATCGATTGCCCAGACAAGGATTTCAGAAACAATTGTCAATAATCTCAAGTACAGCATGCTTACAGATTACGCAAATGGTACCATGACCGATGACGAAATGACTATATTCCTGGAAGAATTCTTCGCATCTGCATCCGTCATTAGAAACTTCATGCACGATGAAATTGTATTCAGATCAGATAACGGCCATGTTCCTTCAATTTTAGTGGACAGAGCTTCTCAATTATACCTGAATTCTTTTGATTCAAATTCATCAAACAAGATCGTTTCAGACTCACAGAGAAGATCTCTAAACAATTATGCTAAAGTTTTATATGACCAACTTATGGTGTATTTTGCTACAACTAGCTCTGTTCAGACATATACATTCGAATCTCTTAAAGGATTCTCTGATACATATTTATTTTCCATACTTCCAAAGGTGTATACGTATATTTATGCCATGTTCGTTGAGTTCAAGAATGTTCTACAGAGATCATTACTCGAAGGGTCTCAGACATGTATACTTCAATTTTTCGAAATGAGACGTGTTCTTGATTTTGAATTCTTCTTTGCTGTATGCCAAGAACAGGATTTCGATCTTGTAGAAACTGAGTCTGTGTATAGAGAGTTGTATGATGAACAATTGGCCACCGCTAGATCCAGAATGATTGGGTATGCTCGTCTCCCTTATATCATGTACCTATACGAAGACTCTATAGATTTCTTGGGAGTATCCTCCGAACTCCTTTTCTTCACAGATGACGACCTCCGTGCTGTTATCGATGAAATAACCGAAACATTTCATGATAAAATGGCATCTTCCGTTACCGATTTCTTAGACCTAGGTATCGAGTCCATTTACGAAGAAGAGAGTTCTTCATCTTCGGTTATCATCGAGTCTACATTCGAGCTTTTCAAAAAAAATATGGAATTCATGAAGGCTTCACACCTAGTCAATGAATTATCTTCTATTGTGAAATTGGAGATATCTCAGAAAATAAACTTCGTGACAGACTTGATTCCTGACCTTGTTGACGAATTCAAGGGGGAAGTTACTGAACCATTTAGCAACGAGTGGATGGAGGCAACGAAACAATCATTCCTCATAGGAGATGATATAGACTTCGATGGGATGAAGAGATTTGTAGTTGAAGAGATGAACGTTGTTGGGAAAACTGTCACCGAAGACTATGTCCAGACAATCACGGAATATGTTGACGAACAAATAGTGGGTATCAGTGTAACTCTTGGCGAAGTTTCATTGGATATTTCTGCCTCTATAAGCGAATCCCCAATCACCGATGACGACAAGATCATAGTCAACAATTCTCTCTCCAGCACTATAGAAGACCTAGAAGGAACCATATCTTCTGTAAAGACATCTCTTCTTGTGAATATAAACGATATTCTCCAGTCATCTATCAGGTCTCTGGACCAGGTTATGGACATCAACACCCAGAATTTCTTCAACACAAGTATACGTGAAGTTGTGGAAGTATTCCAGTCTTCTGTAGGAGAGGATTTCACTGGACTATACTATGTCCACATAGACATGATGTCTGCTGCTTACAAAATTATCGCAAATCAGGCTAAATCTATATTCGAATCTAGGGTCAGGAGGATTATCAATCTTGAAGTTGAGTATAGGGGTAAAATAGAAGAAGAGACAGGAAGACTTCTAGGTATCATGAGCGATGAAATCATTGAAGATTATGATATCATATCCTATACATCGAGAAGAACAATACTGGTCAACAATATGCGTGTCAAGGTAATCGAGGGGGTCCTGTCTCTTCGCATGCAGAGGAACGCTGCCATTAAACAAGAGGAAAGAGAGTATGCTGTGGAAACTGCACAGTTCCAAAACACATATAGCGAGTTGTCAAAAGAGCTTGTAGACAATTTCACAGCGGACTATTCTGCCATGATCACAGCCACATATGAAAAAGCTGCAGATGTTTTATCTATGGTCTCATCAGTTCTTTCTGTATTGGAAGGAGATTTGAAATTATCCTTGACCGAGTCTTATTCTGATCTTGTTGAACAGGTTGTATTTTCTGAAACCAATGACCTCCCTTCTATAGGCATGCTTTCCATTTCTTACCCACAAGGAATCATGGCTGTTTCGGACCCAATTGAAGGAGACCTTCCGTCTATTATGAATGACAGTCTTATCATCACTGATCTAGAAACTGTAGGTGGTTCAGAATTCTTAGACGAAACCCAGATAACAACAACAGCACTACAGGTGGACGAATCATTGGATAATCTAGGAGCTTCTGGTGATGGAAGCATTGATCATATCCAAATTTCTCTTTCCATGTCTGACTATACTGCATGGGAGAAAAATCTTGTAGAAACCGCTATAGAGGATCTTGAAGTTGAAATGACACAAAGTCTGAAAGAAAACACATGTCCTAACAAACCTACATGTAAGGTTTTAAACAAGGATGGGGAATGTGATAGTTTTGAGTGTAGAGATGGGTACATACTTGGAGTAAATTCTCATGGTATCAAATGTTGTTTATGGGATCCTGTCGGAGCTGGGTTTCCATTTTCCGCAATTGGTGCTATGTTACTGGAAGAGTTGGCATTGATGTATTTCACTTCACCTACAGCTTTTGGCCATGTAGCAAAACTCTCTCGGTTCATGGCAAAGGGTGTAAGTAAAGTTGCATCCAAATCTGCTGCGAAATTCTTAAAGGTGACTGCTAAATTCTCAGGAAAGGCTTCCGGGGCTTTTGCGAAAGTTGGGGGAAGAATGGGGAAAAAGCTGGCTATAAAAACAGGGAGGAAGGCTGGGATGAAGTTGTCCTCAAAAGTACTCTCGAAGACACTGAGCAAAATAGTTTTCAAAGTAGGAGCTAAGATTGCTTCCAAGGTAGGTGTGAAGGTTGGAAAAGCTGTTGCAAGTGCCGCATTGAAATCTCTTATAAAGATAGGATCATCTGGGCCTATTGGAGTTGCTCTTGTGGTATTCGACCTATTGAGTTTAGCTCTTGATCTCTGGGATCCTGCCGGGTACAATGACGCACAAGCTGCTGGTCAGATCGCTGCGACACGTGATAGTATTGAAACGTATTACAAGGAAACTCTCAAGGCCGATGGTATAACTTCACCTCTTCTCCCAGACCCCATGTACAACGTAGACCCAGCTAAACAAGGCGAACTCGTCGAAGAACTCATGATGCAGTGGTTTTCCGATAGTATTCTGGCACATACAAGTGCCAACGAAGAGAGGTGGCAGTATATGCCTATAAGCGAGTCTACTGCTGAACAGAATGCAGAAGTGGATCGTCTTACAGAATTCATCTTTTCAGACCTCAATTTCATGGAGGAACTCACATGTAAAAACACTGAAAACACTTTCTTGGTAAAGGCAAGTAAGGTCAATGGCCTTCTTCCTTCCATGAGAGGGACGCCACAGGACAAGGACTATGATGAGACAACAAAAACTCACAGAAGGATATGTGTTCTAAATGAAACCGGTGTTAACTTACATAATAGTTTCAGTAAGCAAAAGGTAGAGTTCGTCAACGATATAGTAAAAGATCCATTGTACAGGTGGTCTAAGATTTCTGATGAGGGAGGATACACTATATATAGTGAGATCACGTCTGCAGAGCTCAAGATCGCAAAAGATGAAAAGAACAGGAGGCAAGGAGAGATAGATAAGGGTAAAACTCTGAGTACATCGGAACTCAATGCCCCCTTAATCACCAAGTTTGGGTGGTCTCTAATAATTGTAGACGCAGAGGAGGAGTTTTGGAAGCAGTACGTTTATTCGCAAGAGGAGGGAACAGACATCCCCGAACGAAAGAACTTCGGAAACGCATGGAAATCTGACGAAGACACGAATAGGCAGCATTATCTGGGTATTATCGAGGCTGTGATGGAAGAGAGTATAGCAGACATGGTTCCATGTGATGAAGAAACAGGTAAATGTGAAGGTATGGCGTCCATAGAAATGATTAAGAATAAGGATTCCGAATCTCCTTCATGGTACCCAGAATACGATGATCTATACGACTCTTCTAAATCTCTAGTAGATGAAAACATATTGGAAAATCTTAAGGACAAGCTAGACATTGCCAAACAAAATGAAGCAATCCTAGAAGTTCTGAATAATTCAATGGATGAACAAACTGCGGAAGAATTGGGTATTTCTGTAAAACAAGCCAAGAAAGATCGTATATCAGAATCTTTCAACGTAGAAGGTAATTTGCAGGAAGCTGATTTCGCCGTAATGAAGGGTGGTTTCTCTCGGATGTCACCTCTTTCGTCTATCAAGGAGACATGTGATGAAATGGGCCACGGAGTTTCGTTTGACCAGGGTAAGGGTCTGTGCAATTTCACCCAGAAGTATTGTGATAGGTACGGTCTTACATACTTTTTCAATGAAGATGTCAATGTGTACGATTGTAAACTGGCCACGTCACAGAAAGTTTTCGAGTCTATATTCGGTACAACTATTACTCGATCGATAAAGAGGGGGGCCAAAGCTCTAGCGCCAGAGGGATCCCTAGGTGCTCTAGGTGCCGCAGGAGAAGTTATAGATCTTGAGCTTGAGAAAAACATTCCAGCTCTGAGTATAATGGATGGACTAGATTCATTGGGTCTAGGTAGCAAATATTCAATATGGTAAATCTGAGTAAAATAATAATATTTATTAATAATATAACCCATAAACATGAAATTTCTATGTGCTTTATTGACAACGGTGTGTTCTGTATCTTCGTATACTGACAAATACTTTTCTACTGACTTTTCTTCCGATTTTTCCACCGATTTCCCCTTGGATTTTCACCTAGACGGAGAATACAGTTATAGTTATAGTTACGACTACAGTTTTAGTTTTAGTTATGATTATGATTCATTTCCTTATGATGACATGATATGGTCATCTGGGACCGATTACACCCCCGTTCCTACCTCTACAGACATTCCCTGTGACGAAACAACACTTCCCACACCTAGTCCTTCGGATGAAACATTTACGGACAGGTCCATCCCTATCTTTTCTAATACACCCTCTCCATCTGGTACACACGACGTGTACACTTTGTCCCCTACTCCACACGGATACGATGATACGTCTTTCCCATCATCTTCCCCATCATCTTCCCCATCATCTTCCCCATCATCTTCCCCATCGTCTTCCCCTACATCTTCTCCTACAGCCGGACGCGAAGAATTTACCTTTTCCCCTACATCTTTTTCCAGAATGTTCCCATCTGAACCACTATCTGTCCAACACACTTCTATGGGTTTCAATATTTCTCCAATGCTTTTTTATATGGGTGTACCCATAATAGTTCTATTTTTACAACTGGCTATATTTTAATAAAAAAATACACCTAGTTATAAAGTTATGTAGATGAGTCATATAGGTTCTTATACAACAAAGGATTTTTTAGGATCTGGTCAATTTGGGTCTGTAGTATCTGCTACGAAAAGAGGATCCGACCAGCTATTTGCCATAAAGAGGATTTCAAAACAGAGTATCCTACAGACTTCAATGACCGAGCAAGTGAAAAAAGAGATATCCATCATGAAAAGTCTTAAACATCCCCATATCGTAAGAACGTTTGATGTACTGATGTCTCCTAGTTATGTGTTCATATGTATGGAAAGTGTTACTGGAGGAGAATTGCACAAGAGGATTTCAAATGGAAAATTGGATGACTCTACATCTTCCAGGTATACTAGACAGCTTTGTGAGGCATTGAAATATTGTCATTCTCGTAATATTTGTCATAGAGATATAAAGCCACAGAATATCTTATTGGACAGTGACGATAATATCAAATTAGTTGATTTTGGATTTGCATCGGTTATGGAATTTGAAAACCCTCTTCATACTGTTACCAGTGGAAGATTCGAAATTCAAAACCACAACATGAGTAGTATAGAAACTTCCAAGACATCCGACCTAAACCTCACTCTAAAGTCATTATCTAATAAAAACAAAGCTATGCATACATATTGTGGGACAGAACAATATATGGCACCCGAGATATCATCTAGGGACGAGTATTATGGGGACAAGGTAGATATGTGGGCAGTAGGACTTGTTATACACTTTATGTTAGTAGGAAGTTTACCAATAGTATGTGAAGCATATAGCATTAACATCGTCCCCAGTTTCCTTCGTAGACTGAAAGGTATTTCTGAAAATTCAAGGAATGTTTTATATAAGTTGATTATTGTTGACCCAGATAGTAGATCTTCTGCTGAAGATATACTAGAACATGTATGGTGTAAAACTGATGAACATGAATCTTTTTCAGATGACGATTTCAACGATGAAAGATCAGTATCAGATTCGTTCTATGACAACACCGAGTATAGTTTCAGCAAGCAGATATCTAAAGATAAATTCCCTAATACCAGTTTAATGGGATACATATTGTCCATTCTGGAAGATGAAAATTTGAAAAAAAAGGTCAAAGGTGAAGAGGTATCATTTCCCATAATGACACCTGAAGGTTTTTCTGGAATAACCATGAAAGTTTGTGAGGATGACCTGAGCATATCTGTAGAAAAAGTTAGTTCCTATTGTATACATAAATTAACCGTCATGTTTTGCTGATATTCTTTAGAAAATTGTCAATCATACCCATATCTATACTTTCTTTCTTTTCTTCTTCCTTCCTGGTTCTTTTCTCCCTTACTATGATGTTTAATTCCTGATCTAAATTACGTATTTTCCCTCCAAGTGTATTATAATATGCCTTTCTTTTTTTGTACTGATTTCTAAACACATATTGTGTATCTACGAAATCTATAACTAAGGGAGTCTTCTTCTCATCATAAACCCTCAATATCCTCCCAACACATTGTACAACATCGCTTCTTGGTGTTGTAAACATGATCGTGTCTAAGGATGGAACATCAACCCCTTCGCTACAGAATGCATATGTTGCAAATATCACTGCTTTTTTCTCTGCTATTTTCAGACCTTCTTCCTTCACACCTCCAACCATGAAGCCATAGTCTGAAAACCCCGTCTCATCCAGTCTGTCAGTAATTGATACTATATGTTCTCTCCTATCACTCAGAACTATGATATGTCTTCCCTCTTTAACCATATTCAATATACATTTGACTATACACTGTGTACGTGGAACTGAATCTTGATCTTTTCCAAGATCTGTTATCATTCTGGCCATATTTACAGATTTTTTTCCGAATCTCATTATTTCGTGAACTTTGGACGGGCCATCTGTTATCCATATAGTATTGACTTTCAGTTCCTGTGTATCTTCTTTCCTTTTCATAACAGAAGAAACTTTTCCGATTGCATTGAATAAGTATGGAGTGTATCCATCTTTCCTATAAGGTGTCGCTGAAAGACCCAGTCGATACTTGGTCCCTGCAATTTTTACACATTTAGATAGTTCTTTGGCACATACATGATGAGCTTCATCTACTATCATCAACCCAAATGAATCAAACGCGTTTTTCCCATAATTCCTTTTACATACAGATTGCATAAGTGCCACCACATGTGTACGGTTTTCAATATCAAACGTATTTTGACGTATCATTCCAACAGAAGATCCTTCTACGAACTGTGTTATCCTATCTTTCCATTGTACAGCAAGAGCTGATGTATGTACCAGTATCAATGTTTTTACCCCCAAACAACACGAAATCATGTTTGCACATGTTGTCTTACCGAATCCACAATATAAGTTCATTGTAGCTCCTTCGTCTTTTAATAAAACCTTCATTGTCTCGTTTACTACAGGTATCTGGTTATCTCTAAGAGACCCCTTAAACGAAACTTCAATACTATCACCATCTACTCTCCTATCTTCTGATTCTAGACCATTGTCTTTTATATATTTCATCCCATATTGTAGTGGAACTATATAACTACCTGGGAGTTCCTTGTAGCATATTAAGGGGTCTCTTTTACCGAAAGGATTCTCTCGTTGATCATTTATGATAAGATCTTTTACTATCTTGTCATGTTCAATCATACATTTGGGTATCCTTACTCTTCTATGTATTACACATAATTCGGAAAACATTTGTGTATTCATATGGTTGTAAACATTCATTTTAATCTGCCATGTTTATTTTGAAAATTCTAGAAACGTTCTCATGAACTTCATCTTCGAATCTCCAAAACCCTTCGTTGATACGTTCCATGTCGAATATATTTCCTCCCATTATCTTTTCGTATTTATGCATCTGGTAATTTATCAATACCAGGTCAAATGGCAGATATTCTTCCAGATCTTCTACAAATCTTTTCAATATTGGAGCATTTCTTCTAAACCATTCTCTATCCCTGGGTATATCATGAATGAGTATAGGTTTCCCTTCCATATTGATGTATTGTTGTACCAAGTGTGTATGGTCTAGGTTTGCAACTTCCATCTGTAATTGAACTTGGTCGCGGTACGCTTTACTCACGTTTACAAATTTTTCCTTGAAACATGTCTTTATCTCCACATTTATCCCTGTATCTGTACACGCATCTAATGACGCAGCGACAAAATCATACTCCTCGTGGGGTATTATAGAAAGATCATGATATACCTTAACACCGGGATATTTCTCTCTATACTTATCTACAACCTTGTCTTCATTCTCTGTACCAATTCTCGTATACTCCGTTGAAAATGAAGGTGAACCTCCGGATTTCTTCCTGTCCATGAGACTTTTTGCCCCCTTTCCTTGGGCCAGGACGGTGGATACTTCTGACGCGGTGACTCTTTTACATCTATAACTAAACCATTCCGGGCTTCTCTGTTGTATTTTGGGGAATTGTAGTATTCTTTTAACACTGGGATGCGTTTCACATGGTTCCATAGTGACTGATATAAGTGGTATTGTACATATATGTATAATATAAAATATTTGTTGTGGTGAGATCAGGAAATTTATTTTAAGTTCATTATAATAACAACACGCTTTTTATGAACATACCTAAAAGACCTGGTATAGAGATAAGGCCACCTGACAGAGCTAGAAAAAACGAAAGAGTCTTAAGTAGGGAGAGTGATTCACAAGAAATTATTCCTCCTTTAGTATCTCTACGGAAACCAGGACCTAGAAAACAAATGGAGTTTACTCTTTACACAAATGTGGGTAAATGTAAGCATTCTTGTGAGATTATGGATATTCTTAAGGCTAAAAGTTTGAAATTTGAACACCTGGATGTTTCAAAAATGTCTGCCATACCTCCATGGCTTAAAGGAACACCCATTATAATACACGACGGCAAAGGGTATTGTGGAGATTCTGCATTTAAATTTATAGAATGTCTTTCAGATTCTATGGTACAAGAAGCCGAGGAAAAGCAAAAAGAAGTTGTCCCCAATATTAAATCTTCCGATGAGAATGTTGGGTGTGGTATTGCACAAGCATTCGCTCCACCCAAAGATGTCGTAGATGATGAAAAATATACAGCTTCAACAGATGATTTGATGAAAAGAGTAATGGCAGGGCGTCGTTGATTTTGCGGATTAATCGTATACCTTAAAATGTTTGATTGTGTTTAAACTACATTTGAAATGGAAGTCCCCTACGATGAAGATTCTATATATCTCCCTATATCACCTAGACAAGATGACGATTCTCACGGATTGACATTTGATACGGAATTCATGGTAAATGAAGATCCTTTATTAGATCGCAATTCTCCTATTATAGAGGATTTTGTCCAAGATATTGAACCAAACGAACTTCTAAGTGAAGAAGATTCGGAAGAAGATGAATCGGATGAAGATGATGTGTATGATTCTGATTCAGACATATATGATTCCGATTCCGATGAATCAGAGGCTGAAGTGGAAATGGACGAATCTGTAACATCGATTGGAAACAATGTAGCATCTGAACCTGGTCATGATTTCGAATATGGCCATGTTCTAGAGTCTGGTTCTGGGAAGGGTGCGGAAAATGATTTCGACACGTACCATGAGGACATAGGGGGAGAATCAATAGATTCTGCATCCGTATTGGCAGCCGGAATGGTCGGGTGTTCTATGATTCCTTACAAGAGAAAGGGTTTGGTATTGGCTGCAGTAGCATCTATAAGTATTTTATCGTTTATTATTTATATATTATGGAAGAAGATCAAAGAATTAAGAAAGAATCTAAAGGAGATAGAGAAAAATCAGGACATGGGTCTCAGTGATAAGGATGTGAGGTTTATCACAACCCAGGTACTGGAGGATTTCTTAAGTAAGGAGACTATGAACACAGAACCTCTCCAGGAAGTATACCCACCAACAGATGTTTCTCCTGTTGTCGATGTTTCTCCTGTTGTCGATGTTTCTCCTGTTATAGAGGTGTCTC
>Ga0308016_10000123_pt1 | contig 38246 bp, 30 predicted proteins | sample Neamet233_FD_203129 | JGI IMG/M metagenome (GOLD analysis project Ga0308016, IMG submission 203129) | Marine microbial communities from water near the shore, Antarctic Ocean - #233 | ecosystem: Environmental > Aquatic > Marine > Unclassified | place: Southern Ocean | collected 2014-07-28
CTAATCCGAAGGCGACTATGAGGGTATAACCAAGCAACTGAAGCTCTGAAATCCCACAAGCTTTAAGGACACTCATCTCATTCTCGACATGCAGTCGACCAAAGGTCAACAATATAGACAAGAAAAAGGCTAATGGTAACGCGAGTTCTAAGAAACCTGGAATTTTGTATCCAATCACGGCAAAAATAACTGAAGGTTCTAAATTTCCAGCCAGGGCATTCGCTAAATACTTCACAAAGCGACCACTAATTAGCACCATAAGCAGGACTGTGCATATAGCAAACGTTGAAGACAGTATTTCACGAGTTAAGTAACGAAAAATAATCACAATGTTAGACTTATAGCTCTTGGGTGTAGTTAAACAAACTGTTATCGTAAGCGGCAAATTAAACTAACCAAAAAAGACAACTATCTGGAGCGAACATGGAGTTTAATGCATCTGCGGCAAACCTGTTAAACATTAAAGTAGATTCTCTCATTCTACTGACAGGCTCACAACTACAAAACACAGCCAAATTACTCGACGATTCCCTAAATGGGGCCATACAGGCACTAATAAAGTCGGGGGATTTTAGCGGGAAATTAGCCACTAGCTGTATCCTCCACACCCAGGGAAAAGCCTCAAAGAGAATCATTCTAATAGGTACCGATGGGGCTGCAACAACACAAAAAATGATCAAAGTAATGGAGTCTGCTGCCTCATTATTACGCAAGACCCCTAGCCAAAAGGCACTGTGGATAGGCGACAGCTTTAATGATGACCATGAATGGCAAGCCAGCATAATGGCTAGAAGTGTCCAAACCAGCAGCTACAAATACAATGGCAGCAGCAAACCCTCCAAGCCAAACAAGTTAAAGTCTGTAACCTATTGGTGCGCTAAAAAATCTCAGACCGTCTCTGCAGCCAAAGGCCTGGTCTATGGCAACGCCGTTGGTAATGGTATGAATACAGCGAGAGGGTTAGCTGACCTTCCTGCGAACTTCTGTACGCCAAATTATCTTGCCAGCCAAGCAAAAAAGTTAAGCAAAGGCCAAGCTAAGGTTACCACCAATATTCTGAAAGAGGCTGACATGAAAGCCCTAGGAATGGGCTCTTTACTCTCAGTAAGTGCGGGATCTGTTGAGCCAGGCAATCTCATAGTGATGAGTTATCAAGGGGCTCCAAAGACGGCTAAACCTGTTGTTCTGGTCGGTAAGGCTGTGACTTTTGACACCGGCGGGATAAGCCTGAAGGGCGGTCGCGGCATGGACGAAATGAAGTTTGATATGTGTGGTGGCGCATCAGTATTTGGTGTGATTAGTGCGCTCATAGATACTCAGCTTCCGATTAATGTAGTCGGCATTGTTCCTGCGGTAGAAAATATGCCTGCTGGTAACGCGACCAAGCCTGGTGATGTGGTTACTAGCATGTCTGGCCAGACTATCGAGGTGCTTAATACCGACGCCGAGGGCCGACTTATCCTCTGTGATGCATTGACCTACGCTGCTCGTTTTAAGCCCGACACAGTCATTGATATAGCGACACTAACAGGCGCAGTCATCGGGGCGCTGGGGAAAGTCACAGCAGGTTTGCTGTCAAATGATGATGAATTGGCTGGTCAATTGCTCAGCGGCGGCACGCTTAGTGGAGACCGTGCATGGCGGCTTCCACTATGGGAAGAATACGACAAACAGTTAAAAAGCAACTTTGCTGATATGGCCAATATCGGTGGTGAAGCAGGCACCATAACTGCTGCTTGCTTCCTTGCCCGCTTCACTAGAGACTATAAATGGGCGCATTTAGACATCGCTGGAACTGCATGGCACTCAGGGCCTGCAAAAGGAGCTACAGGGCGTCCTGTGCCTATGTTAATGGAATACCTCAGAACTAAGGCTTCGAGTTAATGCCGTTATTTTACCTAGATTCTGATGGCGTGAGTGCGTGACAAAAGTAACTTTCTATAAGCTAGCCGGAGACCAAAGTCTCGCTTTAGCCCTAGTATGTCAACTAGTGCAAAAGTCACTCAAAGCCAATCAGCAAGTACTCTGCTTGGTTCCTGACAATCTAGTCGCACAGCAACTGGATGAAACGCTTTGGGCGTTTAATAGCGTGTCCTTTGTGCCGCATGCTCAGGGCGTTGATCAGGCGCCCGTCGCTATTAGTTTTGACCAAAAACCCGGAGAACATCACCAGGTTTTAATCAATTTGCAACCTCAAATTCCCACTTGGTTTAGCCGTTTTGACCGAGTTATCGAAATCATCTATCAGCAACCTGATTATGAACAAGCTAAACGCGATAATTTCAAATTTTACAAAGAACGCGGCTACCAGCTCGACTTCCATGATCTTTCTGAGCGATTTAAAGCTTAAGTATCCCGTAGGCAAGGAAGGTCGAGTCCGAACCATAACGTTGGGTAAATATACAATTAGCCGTCAGCTAATTTTAATACGTCTCTTTTAACCTTCAAAGCTAGCGACAAAATCCGGCAAGCCCTATAATCAACGCTAACTTGAATAACCTTTACTTCGCATACCATTGGGACAGAAAATTCAATAATGGACAAAATATTTAATCCTCAAGACGTCGAAACCAAATGGTATGAAACCTGGGAAAGTCGAGGTTATTTCGCACCCTCCGGTAATGGTGAGCCATACAGCATTGTAATTCCTCCGCCAAATGTAACTGGCAGTCTTCACATAGGCCACGCATTGCAGCACAGCATTATGGATGCTTTGACACGATACAATCGCATGAAAGGTAAAAATGCACTCTGGCAAGTGGGTACAGACCATGCGGGTATCGCGACCCAGATGGTGGTAGAGAGAAAGTTAGCCAATGAGAACCTTCCCGGGCGTGAAGAGCTGGGGCGAGAAAAATTCATCGACAAAATTTGGGAATGGAAGCAGGAGTCCGGTGACACCATCACCAAACAGATGCGTCGACTAGGAAATTCAGTAGACTGGGAAACCGAACGCTTCACTATGGACGATGGATTTTATAAGGCCGTCCAAGAAGCCTTTATACGCTTGCATGATGACGGTCTAATTTATCGCGGTAAGCGTTTAGTTAATTGGGACCCCAAGCTACATACTGCCATCTCCGATCTTGAAGTCGAGAATCGTGAAGTTAAAGGTAAAATGTGGAACCTGCGCTACCCCTTAGCCGATGGAGTGAAAACCCTCGATGGCAAGGACTACATCGTGGTGGCCACAACACGACCAGAAACTTTACTTGGCGACACAGGTATTGCGGTAAATCCTGAAGATCCGAGATACAGAAACCTCATTGGTAAACATGTGACTCTTCCTCTGGTAGGACGACGCTTGCCAATTCTCGCCGACGACCACGCTGACAGGGATAAAGGGACTGGTTGTGTGAAGATCACTCCAGCCCATGACTTTAATGACTATGAGGTTGCCCAGCGCCATAAACTGCCCATGGTCAATATCCTGACCATGAATGCGGATATCCGCCAATCGGCTGAATGTGTCAACAGCGATGGAAGCGACAATGACAAAATGGATGCCACATTGCCCGAGAAGTATCGCGGGATGGAGCGCTTTGCTGCGCGCCGCGAAGTGGTAGCCGACATGGATGCTCTAGGGTTTCTTGAAAATATTGAAGAAAATGATATGACTATCCCCTATGGAGACCGCGGTGGAGTTGTGATCGAACCAATGCTAACCAATCAGTGGTATGTAGATGCCAAGAAACTGGCCGGCCCAGCTATTGAAGCGGTTGAAGACGGCCGTATAAAATTTGTCCCACAGCAGTACGAAAACATGTACTTCTCGTGGATGCGTAATATCCAGGACTGGTGTATCTCGCGCCAACTATGGTGGGGCCATCGCATCCCTGCTTGGTATGACGAAGCGGGTAAAGCCTATGTTGGTCTCAGCGAGGAAGATGTGCGGGAAAAACATAATCTTGGCGATATCGTCCTGACCCAAGATGAAGATGTCTTAGATACCTGGTTTAGCTCAGCACTATGGACCTTCGGCACACAAGGCTGGCCGGATCAAACCGATCGCCTGAAGACGTTTCACCCCACCGATGTGCTGGTCACTGGTTTCGATATTATTTTCTTCTGGGTTGCTCGTATGGTCATGATGTCCATGCATTTGATCAAAGATGAAAATGGTGTTTCTGAGGTTCCATTTAAAACAGTCTATGTCACCGGGCTTATTCGCGATGAGCAGGGCCAGAAAATGTCTAAATCCAAAGGCAATGTTTTGGACCCCTTGGATATGATTGACGGTATCAATATAGAAACCCTGCTGGCAAAACGCACCGGAAATATGATGCAACCTCAGCAGGCTGCGAAGATCGCTGGCAGAACCAGAAAACAGTTCCCCGACGGTATAGAACCTCATGGAGCAGACGCTCTGAGGTTCACTCTGTGCGCTCTAGCTTCAACCGGTCGTGATATTAACTGGGACATGAAGCGCCTCGAAGGATACCGGAACTTTTGTAACAAGATATGGAATGCTTCGCGTTACGTGCTGATGAATGCTGAAAATCAGAACTGCGGAGCAGACAATTCTGATGATTACAACATGACTCTTGCCGACCGCTGGATTATCTCACGCCTGCAACAGGCCGAGACAGAAGTAACTGCCGCCATCGACAGCTATAGGTTTGATTTAGCCGCACAGGCGCTTTATGACTTTGTGTGGAACGAATATTGCGATTGGTACCTAGAGCTATCCAAACCGGTACTCTGGGATGAAGATGGCGATCCAGCTATCCAGAAGGGCACCAGACGCACTTTAGTGCGAGTATTAGAGTCTATTCTGAGACTAGCCCACCCTATGCTACCGTTTATTAGCGAAGAGATTTGGCAAAATATTGCCCCTCTTGCAGGTATTGCGCTCGATCCAAAGGGCGATACTATTATGTTACAGCCCTTCCCTGTCGCCGATCAATCTATGGTTGATGTGGATGCTGATGCTGATATTGAATGGGTTAAAAAGGTGATTGTTGCTGTGCGTAATGTGCGTGGAGAAATGAATATTTCACCCGCCAAAGCTCTGCCTATCTATCTTGCTCGTGGTAACGCTACCGATAAACGTCGGCTTGATGAAAACCGTCAGTTTGTCAGTAAGTTGGCCAGCCTAGAATCGATTACTTGGCTAGAAGATCCAGCCGAAGCTCCACTGTGCGCAACTGCTCTGGCGGGACACCTGGAAATTCTAGTACCCATGGCTGGCGTAATTGATGTGACAGTCGAATTGTCTCGCTTAGATCGTGAGATTGATAAGATTAGCATTGAAGTATCCAAGCTCTCCGGCAAGCTCAGTAACGCCAAATTTATCGACAAGGCGCCCCCTGAAGTAGTCGAAAAAGAACGCCAGAAGTTAGAGGATCTTGAAAGCTCACTCTCTAAATTGCTAGAGAAACATGGCGCTATAGCAGGCATGGCATAACCTTTTATGGCACAAAATCTTAATCCTCAGCAGCAGGCTGCGTTGAAATATATCGACGGCCCTTTACTAGTGTTAGCCGGTGCCGGTAGTGGTAAAACAAGCGTTATTACACAAAAAATTGCCTACTTAGTCGAGCACTGTGATATCCCAGCAAGAAATATCGCAGCGGTAACCTTTACCAATAAAGCTGCCAGAGAAATGAAAGCGAGAGTGAACAGTTTACTCTCTGCTAAAGAGTCTAAAGGACTCACTGTATCCACCTTTCACAATCTCGGACTTACGATTATCCGATCAGAAATAAAAGTCCTAGGTTTTAAGCCAGGATTTTCCATTTTAGATCAGGAAGACTGTCGCAATCTGTTAAAGGAATTATTGGTACGACACTCTGAACTCGATGATAAATTGATCGATTCGGTTCAAAGCACTATTTCAAACTGGAAAAACGCACTTTTAGAGCCGGGCAACGCAACCAGTGTTGCTAACAGTACTGGAGAGCAGAGCATTGCCATGCTTTACGAACGTTATCAGCGTGCATTAAAAGCCTATAACGCAGTGGACTTTGATGATCTTATTATGACGCCCGTCATGCTATTCAGGCAGCATCCAGAGGTTCTGGCTAAATGGCAACGTCGTATTCGTTATCTCTTGGTTGACGAATATCAAGACACCAATTTAGCGCAATACGAGTTGGTCAAGACCCTAGTCAACGAAAAACAAGCGCTAACCGTTGTTGGGGACGATGATCAGTCGATCTATGCTTGGCGTGGAGCGCGTCCAGAAAACCTTATGCAGCTGCAAGAAGACTTTCCTGGACTAGAGATTGTTAAATTAGAACAAAATTACCGCTCCACAGGTCGAATTCTAGGCGCGGCTAATAAATTGATAGACAATAACCCACATCTTATTACCAAAGCTCTGTGGAGCGAGCTAGGACCGGGTGATCCACTTCGCTTTATTACCAGCGAAAATGAAGATACTGAATGCGAGCGAGTTGTTAATGAAATTATCGACATGCGACTTAAGCGACGCTGTAAATATAGTGACTTTGCCGTCTTATACCGAGGTAATTATCAGGCTAAACTGGTTGAAATTAAGCTACAAACCCAGAACATTCCCTATGAAATAACGGGGGGCCAGTCCTTTTATGCTAAAACTGAAATTAAGGATGTAATGGGATACCTAAGATTGCTGGTCAATCCTGACGATGACAACGCTCTACTAAGAATTATAAACACACCCAGGCGTCAAATAGGGCCGACTACATTAGAGAGACTCGGTGATTATGCGCATCAACGAGGACTTTCCATGTATGCCGCTATTGATGAAGTCGCACTAAGCGCATCAATGCCCGCCAACAATTTAGCCCGCCTCAAAGCTTTTAAGGCTTGGATAACAAGTGTTCAAAAAAATATATACAGTGGCAATCCAATCACTGCAATTAACGAAATGTTAAACGATGCCGACTACTTAGGTTGGCTCCACCAAAATGCCAGCAGTGATCCGGTTGCTCAAAAGCGCTGGGATAATGTTAATTTTCTGTTATCCCAACTCACCCAGGTATTAAAAGCCGACCAACAAGATGGACCTGAAAAGGATGGGGACTCTGCAATAGAGAATGCCATCGCAAAGTTAATTCTTCGAGATATTCTGGATAGAGAGCAGGAAGAATCTGCCGATGACAAGGTGCAGTTACTTACCCTCCATGCGGCCAAAGGTTTAGAGTTCTTACATGTATTTATGATTGGCATGGAAGAAGGCATTCTACCCCATAAAAACAGCGTTGAAGGTGGGCAGATTGAAGAAGAACGCCGTCTTGCCTACGTAGGTATTACCCGAGCACAACGAACCCTTACAATGACTAGCGCACGCCAACGTACCCAGTATGGCGAAACATCATCGACCACGCCAAGTCGCTTTGTAGATGAACTTCCTGAGGATGACTTAATTAGAATCGGTGCTGGTATAGAGGCTAGTGAGGAAGACAATCAAGCAGCAGGAGAACAATCCCTAGCGGCCCTCAAATCACTGTTTGCGTGATGTATTAGTAAAAATATTATGACTTTAGAGACCGTGATACGACCCTAAAATCCCGCATTAACTCGTGACCGCAACTCTTTCCCCGGCTTAAAATACGGCACGTATTTTCCGTGGAGATCAACTGAATCACCGGTTTTTGGATTACGGCCCACCCTGGGTGCGCGGTAGTGCAATGAAAAACTACCAAATCCTCGAATTTCAACACGCTGGTTGTTTGATAATGTGACAGCCATACGTTCAAGGATCATTCGCACGGCGGCTTCAACATCCTTTGGCGGAAGTTGATCTTGATTAGACGATATTTTTTCAATCAATTCGGATTTGGTCATTCTTAAAGTTATTCTATGTTAAGGGCTGAATTATTAGTCTTTGATTTTATTGAAGTTTTAGAATTATTCAAGTAAAAAATAGAATTTTGCTAAAAAAAAGGGTGGCAGAGCCACCCTTTTAATCAAAACAGCTAATTACTTATCCATCTGCGCCTTAATAAGATCGCCAATAGTGGCCGGCGAAGCAGCTACTTTTTCTACTGTAGTGCTTCGATGCGCTTTAACTGCAGCCTTCTCTTCAGATACGTCTTTTGCCTTAATCGACAGATTGATAACCCTGTTCTTGCGGTCAACATTGATAATCTTAGCTTCGACTTCTGCTCCGACTGCTAGTTCGTGTCGTGCATCATCTATCTTCTCTCGAGACAATTCAGAGCTCTTCAGAGTCGCTTCAATATTCTCAGCTAGAATGATCACAGCGCCTTTAGCATCGACTTCTTTGACTGTACCAGTAACAATCGCACCCTTGTCATTTTGGTCCACATAATTATTGAATGGATCATCTGACATTTGTTTAATACCAAGAGAAATGCGCTCACGCTCTGCATCGATACTCAACACAACCGTTTCAACGTCATCGCCCTTCTTATAGTTACGAACGGCTTCTTCACCAGTTTCGTTCCAAGAAATATCAGAAAGATGCACTAAACCGTCAATGCCTCCATCTAAGCCAATAAAAATACCAAAGTCTGTAATTGATTTGATGCTACCTGAGATCTTGTCACCTTTGGTCATTGTTGTAGCGAAGTCATCCCAAGGGTTAGTAAAGCACTGCTTAATACCCAGAGATATACGTCTACGTTCTTCATCAATATCGAGAACCATAACTTCAACTTCTTGTCCAAGATCGACAATCTTAGATGGGTGAACATTTTTGTTAGTCCAATCCATTTCAGAAACGTGAACCAATCCTTCAACACCATCTTCAAGCTCAGCAAAACAACCATAATCAGTAAGATTAGTGATCTTCGCTTTGACGCGAGCGCCTTCAGGATAACGACCTTTAATGTCTCCCCAAGGATCTTCGCCCATCTGCTTCATGCCAAGAGATACACGATTACGCTCACGATCAAACTTGAGAACTTTAACGTCAATCTCATCGCCAACATTGATCATCTCAGAAGGATGTTTAATACGCTTCCATGACATATCGGTAATGTGGAGTAGGCCATCAATGCCTCCTAAATCAACAAAGGCGCCATAATCGGTAAGGTTTTTAATCACACCCTTCAACGACGACCCTTCCTCTAGATTGGCCAACAGCTCATCACGCTCTGCTGAGTTAGCGCTTTCCATAACAGCACGTCGGCTTACAACAACGTTGTTACGCTTAGCGTCCAACTTAATAACCTTGAATTCTAAATCAATATTTTCAAGATGTGTGATTTCACGCAGTGGACGTACATCTACCAATGAACCCGGTAGGAAGGCTCTTAAGCCACGAACATCGACAGTGAAACCACCTTTAACTTTACCACTGATGACACCGATCACAACTTCATCGGCTTTATGTGCCGCTTCAAGATCGATCCAGGATTCAGCTCTACGTGCTTTTTCACGAGAAAGTTTAGTCGCGCCGAAACCATCTTCAACAGCTTCTAGAGCAACCTGTACTTCATCGCCAATAGCGACTTCAAGTTTACCTTGCTCATCATAAAATTGGTCTAGCGGAATCACACCCTCGGACTTCAATCCAGCGTGAACTGTTACCCAGTCTTTATCGATATCGATAACAACGCCAGTAATAATGGCACCGGGATTCATTTCAACGGTTTTAAGGCTTTCTTCAAATAGGTCTTGGAAACTTTCGGTCATTGGATATACCCAAATAATGACAGAGTGACAGCTGCTTAAAGCGGCGCTGTACTCTTTTTTCCGCAATGCCAGTACTGCGGGTCAATTAAAATTAAGGCTTTCGGCAGTAACTGCTGGCGACTGCTAAATTGCCCGTTATTATTAGAAACGCTTAAAATCTAAAATAGTTTCCAATACTTCTTCAATAGACAGATTGGAAGTATCTAGCTCAATGGCGTCCTCTGCGGGAACCAATGGCGATACATCCCTACTCATGTCTCTCTCATCCCTTGCTCGAACCTGTTCTGCAAGGGCGCGCAGACTAACATCTTCACCCTTCTCAAGCAACTCTTTGTAGCGTCTTCTGGCGCGTTCATCAATGCTCGCCGTTAAATAAATTTTAAGATCTGCAGCTGGAAATATAACTGTTCCCATATCACGACCATCAGCTACCAAGCCCTCGCCTGTAGCAAACAACCTTTGGCGTTTGAGTAAGGCACTTCTAACGTCGCTATGGCCTGCAATTTTGGATGCCAGTTCGCCTGTGTTTTCGGTACGCATTTCTAGAGTAACGTCCTCTCCCTCAAGCAAGGCTATTAGTCCTCCTTCGTCGTCTGTCTCAAAGCGAATATCCATATGCTCGGCCAAACTCTTTAGGCCTTTCTGATTATTACTAACAACCTGATGTCTAGAGGCTGCGATACTTAGAAGGCGATACAGCGCACCGCTATCAAGATAGCTAAAACCTAATGTTTTAGCCAGCAGTCGGCTGACGGATCCTTTTCCTGATCCACTTGGCCCATCGATCGTAATAATTTTAGTCATTCAATAATCTCAACACTGATACTTAGTCCCACGCTTTCGGCGGCCGCTATAAAATTAGGGAAGGAAGTTGCTACATTGTTACAACCTTCAATAATAATATCCCCAGTAGCCCTTAAGCCGGCAACAGCGAATGCCATTGCAATTCTGTGGTCATGATGACTAACAATACGACCTGAACCCAATTTTCCACCGACAATCCTAATGCCATCTTCAGTGGCTTGCGCGTCAATACCAAGAGTATTTAAGCCGTCGGCCATACTTTGAATCCGGTCACTTTCTTTTACCCTCAATTCTTCGGCGCCGGTTAGCATGGTAATACCCTCAGCACAGGCGGCTGCAATGAACAATATAGGGAACTCATCGATTGCCAATGGAACCTGATCTTCCGGAATAGTGATGCCTTTCAATTCAGCATATTCAACACGAATGTCGGCAACGGGTTCACCACCGATATCCCTTTCATGGGATAAGGTGATCTTGGCGCCCATCTGCCGCAAGATATTAATCACTCCTATGCGTGTTGGATTGATACCAACATGTAGTAGAGTAATGTCTGAATTTGGCGTAATAGCTGCGGCAACCATAAAGAAGGCCGCAGAAGATATATCCGCAGGCACATCAATGCGTGCCGCACTCAACTCACCGCCACCCTTTAATTTAGCCACACTATCCGCAACATCAACCCGATAGCCAAAGCCATTAAGCATTCTCTCAGTATGATCTCGTGTCGGTGCAGGCTCACTCACAGAGGTCTCACCATCAACATAAAGACCCGCCAACAGGACGCAAGATTTTACCTGAGCGCTTGCAATGGGCATATCATAATGGATCGGTAGTAACGTCTGTCCGCCCTTAATCTTTAGTGGAGGAGTACCACCTTCGGCAGTTTCAATTTTTGCTCCCATCAACGCCAGAGGATTTGCAACGCGGCCCATAGGGCGTCCAGATAACGAAAGATCTCCAGTCAACTCAGAGTCGAATGATTGTCCCGCCAATAGCCCGCTAAGCAATCTAATTGAGGTGCCCGAATTCCCCATATACAACGCTTTGGTGGGCGCCTTAAGACCATGCAGACCAACACCATGGATGACCACTCGGCCCTCATCTGGACCCTCAATAGTCACTCCCATATCTCTGAATGCCTGGAGCGTCGCCAGGCTGTCTTCCCCCTCTAGAAACCCCGTTACCTCAGTCATTCCAGTTGCCAATGACCCAAGCATAATTGACCGGTGGGACATTGACTTATCCCCGGGAACTCTCACTATACCTCTAGCGTGGCCACCCGGTGAAATTTGGTAATTGATAATTTTTTCAGTCATTGATCCCTGCAGTGATTTATTCTCAAGTAATTTCCCAAAATGAATTCGCGCATCACGAGCGCGAGTAAACACGTCCATCAAATATTGCTCATCACCACTATCGATAGCGTTACGTAAGTCTTGAAAGTTCTCCATAACATGGTCAAGAGTGCTGAGTATAGATGTTCGATTAGCCAACGCAATATCTCTCCACATCACAGGATCACTTGCTGCTATGCGGGTAAAGTCACGAAAACCTCCAGCGGCATAACGGAAAATCTCTCGTTTATCCTCCATTGAAGCCAACGTATCGACTAAAGAATAAGCTAAAAAGTGCGGAAGATGGCTGGTTGCTGCAAGAATTTCATCATGCTCCTCCGCAGCCATAGATGACACAACAGCACCAACACCTATCCAAAGGTTGGAAACGGCGTCGAAATGTAAAGGTTTGGTAGTCTCAGTTGGGGTTAAAATAACCCTGTGATCTTTAAAAAGGCTGCTGTCTGCCGCAGTGACTCCACTTTTTTCTGATCCCGCAATAGGATGGCCTGGTACAAACTGACTCGGCAATTTCCCATAAATTTGAGCTGCCGCGTCAACGACACTGCCTTTAACGCTTGCAACGTCAGTAATTGTCACCTGGCTATTGAGTAACTCATGACAGTCCTTCAGCACAGCGGGCACGGTAAGCGTCGGGACACCGATAACCACTATATCTCCAGGACCTAAATCACTCGATATTGCTTTGAGACTTTCACAGGCTTGATCAATAATTCCTCGCTCTAAAGCCAACTCTAGAGTAGAGCTTCGTCTTGAAATTCCGACGACTGTTTCTGCCAGACCTAATTGTTTTGCAGCTGCAGCGAGACTGGAACCGATCAAGCCTAGACCTATGATCACCAGTCGATTAATAGCTGGCTTCGAATTTACCGTCTTATTTAACATGCAAGTGCCCAACTATGAGTCATTTTCGCTACCTTCAGTGTAGCTTGATTCGGCTATAGAACAGCTCTTGGATAGGACCCGAGCACCCGAAGATCGACGACATCAGTAGCCAATTCAGTCAGTACTTTCGCAACTGCAGCGTCTTCAGTATGCCCAACAAAATCAATAAAGAAGATATAGGACCATTTACTACTGCGCGATGGCCGAGATTCAAGACGTGTCATATCGACATTATTGCGCCGGAATGGCTCAATAAGATTGTGCAGGGCACCAGGCTGATTCTTGACCGACACAACGATAGACGTTCTATCGTCACCACTTGGAGGCACTGACTCTCCACCAATTATAAGAAAACGCGTTGAGTTGTCAGGTCGGTCTTCAATTTTTTCCCAAATCTTTTCTAATTTAAAAAGCTCACAAGACATATCACCTGCAATGGCCGCCGAATTCCACTCACCTTGCACGCGTTTTGCCGCTTCAGCATTACTGCTTACCGCTATCCGCTCGATATTTGGGTAGTTAGAATTTAGCCACTGCCGACATTGTGCCAGCGACTGAGCATGGGAATAGACTCGTGTAATATTTTCTGACTTCGTATTTCCACCAATCATAAAATGCTGATGAATGCGTAACTCCACTTCGCCACAGATTTTGATGGAAGAATCCATAAAGCTATCAAGGGTATGACTAATAACACCTTCTGTAGAGTTCTCTACGGGTACCACACCATAATTACAGGCGCCTGCAAGAACCTCTCTAAATACCTCATCGATCGCCGCTTTAGGAACACTAATTGCCCCATCACCAAAATGCTTAAGCGCTGCCTCTTGAGTAAATGTCCCCTCAGGGCCCAAAAAGGCCACTCTAATCGGCTTCTCCAGAGCAAGGCAGGCTGACATGATCTGACGAAACAACCTTGCCATATCTTCGTTGTTGAGAGGCCCACTATTGGCCTCCATAATATGCCGAAGAACCTGGGCCTCGCGCTCAGGCTTATAATAGACAGTGTCACCTTGAATTTTTTTAATCTGAGCAACCTGTTTCGCACAATCCGCACGTAGGCTTATTTTCTCCATGATCTCGAGGTCTAAGGCGTCAATTTTATCCCTAAGCGACAGCAATTCATTTTCTTCAGACATATTTCACCTTTCAAATCTTTTCAGTCTAGTCAGCAGTAGAATTTTCAACCTCTGCATCATCAGCTTCTGATTCAATAAAATCATCTTCTTCAGGCTCTGCGATTCTTGCCAAACTCACTAGACTCTCATTTTCTTTGAGCCTGATTATACGAACACCCTGGGTGTTACGTCCAACCACAGAAACCTCATCACCGCGCGTTCTAACCATAGTTCCCTGATCAGAAATCAACATAATTTCGTCCCCAGAAAATAATTGGGTTGCACCTACTAGCGGCCCATTTCGCTCACTTGCCTGTATAGCAATCATGCCTTTACCGCCACGCCCTTTGGTAGGAAATTCATCAACTTTAGTCCGCTTGCCATAACCGTTATCACACACTGTCAACAGGAAGCCATCTAACTGCGGGATCACCATAGAGATAACCCGATGATCTGCTGGTAACCTCATACCCCTAACACCCTTAGATACACGGCCCATAGCACGAACATCAGTCTCGGCAAACCGCACCGCTTTGCCTTCACTGCTAAATAACATGATATCTTGACTGCCATCAATAATGGCGGTGCCGACCAAGTGATCACCTTCAACTAAGTCAACCGCACGCAAGCCAACACTGCGCGGTCGCGAGTATTGATCAAGGGAGGTCTTCTTCACTGTTCCGTTGGCAGTCGCCATAATCACGAATTTATCTTCGCTATACTCATCCACTGGTAATATGGAACTGATGCGCTCGCCCTCGCCCAGGGGTAAAAGATTAACCACGGGACGACCCCGAGAATTACGCCCTGCCACCGGAATTTGATAAACTTTTAGCCAGTACACCTTACCCAAATTCGTAAAACAAAGGATCGTAGTATGAGTGCTTGCCACCAATAGATGCTCAACAAAATCTTCATCTTTAACTGCGGTAGCTGATTTACCCATGCCGCCACGGCGCTGGGCTTGATAATCACTTAAGGGTTGAGTTTTAGCATAACCACCGTGGGAAATTGTTACCACCCGATCTTCTTCAGTAATCAAGTCCTCGACTGTCAAATCATGCTGAGATTCAATAATCTCTGTTCTACGCTCATCACCAAACTCTTCGACCACTGCTTCCAACTCTTCACGAATGACAGTCATTAGTCTTGTAATATCACCAAGAATATCCTGGTAATCAGCTATCTCCTCAAGCTTGACAGCGAATTCCTCGATAATCTTGTCGTGCTCCATACCGGTCAGTCGGTGTAGCCGAAGCTCTAAAATGTCTTTGGCTTGCTCAGGAGATAGGAAGTACTTCCCATCACGCAAGCCAAAATGCTCTTCCAACCAATCAGGGCGCGCTGCTTCTGGCCCAGCCCGATCTAGCATCTGTAGTACAGAGCCCGGATTCCAGCCTCTCGCGATCATTGCCTCTCGAGCATCTGCGGGAGTAGAAGATTCCTTAATCAGGACAATAATTTCGTCTATATTGGCCAACGCTATAGCAAAACCTTCTAGGGTATGGGCCCGCTCACGCGCCTTGCGCAACAAGAAGATAGTCCTACGGGTCACCACCTCACGGCGATGCCGAACAAAAGCTTCTAACATTTCCTTGAGATTTAGAATTCTAGGCTGGCCATCAACCAAGGCTACAACGTTAATACCAAAGACGTTCTGCAGCTGTGTCTGAGCATAAAGATTGTTCAGTACCACTTCGCCCATTTCACCACGCTTTAGCTCGATAACCACGCGCAGACCATCTTTATCCGATTCATCTCGAAGCTCAGAGATCCCTTCTAATTTTTTCTCTTTGACCAACTCAGCAATTCGCTCGATCAATCGCGCTTTATTCAACTGATAGGGTATTTCAGTAACAATAATCGTCTCTCGGCGAGTTTTCTCATCTATCTCTATGGCGGCTCGAGCGCGCATATAAATACGCCCACGGCCCGTACGATAAGCTTGAATAATACCGGCCTTGCCATTAATGATCGCGCCCGTAGGAAAATCAGGCCCAGGGATATATTCCATGAGCTCATCAATCGTAATCTCGCTATTATCAATTAAAGCCAAACACCCTTTGACCACCTCAGTTAAATTATGAGGTGGAATATTAGTCGCCATCCCTACCGCAATACCTGAGGAGCCATTAACCAACAAATTAGGCACTCGAGTCGGCATAACCACGGGTATTTGTTCGGTCTCATCATAATTCGGGGCAAAATCAACAGTGTCTTTTTCCAAGTCCTCCAGCAAAGCATGGGCGATCTTAGTCATACGAATTTCGGTGTATCTCATGGCTGCAGCTGAGTCACCATCGACTGAGCCGAAGTTGCCTTGGCCATCAACCAGCATGTAGCGAAGAGAGAATGGTTGCGCCATACGAACAATAGTCTCGTATACAGCAGAATCGCCGTGAGGGTGATACTTACCAATCACATCACCCACAACACGAGCAGATTTTTTGTAAGCTTTATTCCAGTCGTTATTCAATTCACTCATGGCAAATAATGCTCGCCTATGAACCGGCTTAAGGCCATCGCGCACATCTGGCAAAGCTCGACCGACGATAACACTCATCGCATAATCCAAATAGGACTGTTTGAGCTCATCCTCAATGTTAACTGGAACAATTTCTTTGGCTAAATCACCCATAATTTATAATTACTTCCGCATTATTGAAGTCAACTTGGAGACAAAATACACCCGGCCCCACCACTCAAAAAAAAACTAGCTGTAACACCCAGAAAACAGGGTTTAAAGCACCCGAATTTTAACATAGTTAGCATCCAGAATGTCGCTTTTATTGCCGCCAGCGCTCTTCCTAGGGATAAAAAATCGGTATACTCCAGTAGAAATACTAGGAGTATCTATGACACCAATAAAAATAGACCTATTAATCAATTGTCAATGGATAATCCCTATCGTTCCAGAGAATAAAATATTGCATAACTGCGCGCTAGCTGTGGACAAAGATCGGGTGCTGGGCATTTTCCCACAGGTAGACGCTAACAAACGCTTTTCGGCCCGCACAGTAAAACACCTTGACCAACATATTCTTATGCCCGGCTTAGTCAACAGCCACGGTCATGCCGCAATGAGCTTGTTACGGGGCTATGCAGATGATTTGGCTTTAGAATCCTGGCTACAGGACCAAATATGGCCCGCAGAAAAGCTTTTTGTTTCCGAAGAATTCGTCCACGACGGTACTCGACTGTCTATCGCAGAGATGATCAAAACAGGCACAACTTGCTTTGCTGATATGTATTTCTTTCAAGACAGCATTGCCGAAGAAGTGCGTAATGCTGGAATACGTAGCCAAATCGGGTTCACTGTTCTGGACTTTCCAACAGCTTTTGGGAAAGACGCAGACGACTATATCCATAAAGGCTTGGCTTTTCGAGACCGCTGGAACGACCACCCCCTGATCAAGGTTGCTTGCGCACCACACGCTCCCTACTCCGTGTCAGATGATGCGCTTAAAAAGATATCCATCTATGCCAATGAGCTGGACATGCCGATACACATGCATTGCCATGAAACGGCCAATGAAGTTCTCGAATCTATCGATATATATGGGGTGAGGCCGCTACAACGACTTAATGATCTAGGTATATTGCTGCCCCAAACTCAGCTAGTCCATATGACACAGATTACCAATAATGATATTGGCCTGCTGCAGGATCATCAATGTCATGTCATACACTGTCCAGAATCAAATCTAAAGCTTGCCAGCGGCTTTTGCCCTATATCAAAACTCATCGATCATGGTATCAATGCTGCCATAGGCACCGACAGCGCAGCCAGCAACAACGATCTTGATCTATTCAGTGAGCTAAAAACAGCTTCGCTGCTGGCCAAAGGGGTATCCGGGGACGCTAGTAGCCTCAACGCGCACGCTGCACTTAGAATGGCCACTATCAATGGCGCAAAGGCTCTGGGCTGGGATGAGGACATAGGAAGCTTAGAGAAAGGTAAATACGCCGACATGATTGCCATAAAAATAGACTCTGTAGGGCAGCAACCGCTGTATAATGCAGCCTCTCTGCTAGTTTATACCAACTCTGGGCCTCAGGTATCCCATAGCTGGGTGGCAGGAAAACTTCTGATGGAGGATCGGGAGCTGCGTACTATTAATGAGAAAAACCTGATCCGAACGACGAAAGTATGGCGTAATAAAATTCAAGCTGGCGCGTGATCTGTGCGACCAAAATGTCATTAGCTGAAATTTTTAATAAGGTAGAATCTATAATGAATGTCGATCCACATGAAATTCATAAATTTGAACAGCTAGCCAGCCGCTGGTGGGATCGCAACAGTGAATTCAAGCCACTGCACGACATAAACCCTCTGAGGGCTAACTGGATTGATAACCTAGCACCTGTCGCAGAGAAAGACTTGCTTGATGTTGGCTGCGGTGGGGGCATTCTTTGCGAAGCTATGGCGCAACGAGGAGCTATGGTAACCGGCATCGATATGGGGGAAGCACCCCTTGCCGTCGGCAATCTGCACAAACTTGAATCGGGTGTAGAAGTAAACTACGTCAAGTCCACCGCCGAAGACTACGCGGAAGAGCATGCTGAGGCCTTTGATACTGTGACATGCCTAGAAATGCTTGAGCACGTCCCTGACCCCTCTTCAGTAGTAAAAGCCTGCGCTAAAATGACCAAGCCTGGAGGTACCGTTTTTTTCTCCACGATTAACCGCAACCCAAAGTCTTACCTGTTGGCGGTCATCGGCGTGGAATATATTTTACGCATGCTACCCAAAGGTACTCACGAGTATGCTAAATTTATTCGTCCTTCCGAGCTAGGCGAGTGGATACGAGATGCTGGCTTGGAAATCACGGATATGACAGGCTTAGTTTACAACCCAATAACTAAAAAATATCGATTAATCAAACGTGACGTCGATGTGAATTATATGATTTGCGCACGTAAAATCGCCTAATCAGAGGATTATTCCCTGTGGAATTTAAAGCGCTCCTATTTGACTTAGACGGCACTCTGCTGGATACCGCGCCAGACTTCATTAGTGCGCTGAACACTCAACTCAAGCTACATGACCGGCCGCCAATGCCCGCCACAGCTATCCGGAGCTGCGTCACCCACGGCTCTCTCGGAATTATTCAAGCGGGCTTTGGGATCACTCCCGACGACCTAGCATTTGACGCTATCCGGAAAGAATATTTAGATCTCTACTTAAATAATATAGCCGACAAGACCTGTTTGTTTGATGGTTTACAAGCCGTATTAGATACTTGTTTAATACGGCAAATCCCCTGGGGAATTGTTACTAATAAACCCTGGAAATTTACCCAACCTGTACTTGAGAAATTAGGCTTAATCAAAATCGCCGCAACGATCATCTGCCCTGACCATGTCAAACAACCCAAGCCCGATCCTGAGGCAATGTTTGCTGCCTGTAAGGAATTGTCCATATTACCAAGTGACTGCCTCTACGTTGGCGATCACCGGCGGGATATTGAGGCCGGCCGAGCAGCAGGCATGCGAACTGTTGCCGCTGGCTGGGGATATATCGATGCTGGAGAACATGTCGAAGATTGGGGTGCCGACCATATAGTTGAGCATTCCTCCGACCTTTATAATCTGATATTTAACCACCAATAGACAAGGGGATTAACCTTTGCTTTCTACTCAAGACATCACGCACTATCAACCGCTACCCAACCATCTTGATCGACGGACAATTTTGATTACAGGAGCCGGTGACGGGATCGGAAAAGCCGTGGCTATAGCTGCCGCAAAAGCAGGCGCAACGGTTATTTTGGCGGGCCGCACAGTTGCAAAACTAGAGCAAGTTTATAATTTAATTGTTGAAGCCGGAAAGCCCGAGCCCAGCATTTACCCTATCGACTTGAACGGCGCAACAAGCCAAGACTACGACGCACTGGGAACATCAATCGATGAACAATTTGGCCGCTTGGACGGACTACTTCACAACGCTGCAATTTTGGGCGTTCGCTCTCCGCTGACGAACTATTCCAGTGAACTCTGGAGCAAAGTACTCCAAGTTAACCTCACGTCCCAATTCCAAATGACACAGAGCTTAATGCCAGTTTTAGAAAAGTCCAAAGACGCTTCGGTTATTTTCACTACATCAGGAGTCGGCAGGACTGGTAAGGCATTCTGGGGGGCTTACGCCGTCTCTAAATTTGCTATCGAGGGAATGGTTCAGACCTGGGCTTCAGAGGTTGACGATTTGGGCTCAGTGCGCATAAATGCCATTAACCCTGGCGCGACCAGAACAAATATGCGCGCTCAAGCATTTCCAGCGGAAAATCCCAATAATCTGAAAACTCCCGAAGATATACTGCCAGCCTACCTCTACCTAATGGGCCAAGACAGTGCTGGAGTCAACGGGCAATCAATTGAGGCGCAACTTAGATAAAGTTTTAGGTCGATTGTTTTTTATAAGGATTACCGCGCGCGCGGAGCTTCTTTTCTTTGCGCTCGCGGATATCTCGATACACATTTTTCTCACTGAATTTTGGCGGCTTTAGATCAACGGCACGAAAGAGTGACATTACCTGTTTGGGGTCCAACTCGATATATTCGGACCGACGAACAATCGATGGTAACTCTATAGGCCCGTAACTGATCCGCTTCAGCCGGTTTACCTCGACACCTTGCGATTCCCATAGCCTGCGAACCTCCCGTGTCTTTCCTTCAGCTAAAATAACTCTAAACCAACGATTACTGCCACCTCTCTCATCAGCACTCTGCGCATGTTGAGCTTTTACCGTCTGAAATTTAGCGACGCCATCCTCAAGAACCACACCTTCGCTGAGCCTAGCAATCATCGCCTCGTTAACCTCACCATGTATGCGCACCATGTATTCACGCTTAATCTCATAGGACGGGTGCATTAATCGATTGGCAAGTTCACCATGCGTGGTAAATAGCAGTAATCCACTGGTATTAATATCCAATCGACCAATAGCGATCCAACGACCTCGAGCTAATCGCGGGAGTTTGTCAAATACAGTAGGACGCCCATCGGGATCCGACGCAGTACATATTTCGCCCTCCGGCTTGCTGTACATCAGAACACGAGGAGTATCATCAGTAACAATCTTGATCGCACGACCATCAACCATAATGCGGTCGTCAGACTCGGCGCGGTCTCCTAGTTTAGCAACAGCACCATTGACTGATACACGCCCCCCAGCAATCCATTTTTCTAGCTCACGTCGCGAACCAAGACCCGCGGTCGCAAGCAGTTTTTGCAATTTATCACTCATTGGTTACAGCCTTGTTTTAACTATTGTCATCTAAATCTGATGACCGTTCTTGTCCATGTGTACTCAATTGATCAACAGCTGGAGCGCCAACATCTAGCCCATCCTCCTGATGATCTAACTCAAAATCATCCATACCTTTACCCAACACTGCGACCGCGTCATTCGCAGCTAAAGGAGCAGTTTGCTCTGGAGCATCACCTGACAGCGCCAATTCTAGCTCCAGATCAAGGTCAGAAAAATCTTTTATTTCGCTTAGCGCAGGCAAATGGTCAAGGCTCTTAACATTAAAGTAATCGAGAAACTTTTTAGTGGTTGCATACAATCCAGGCTTACCGGGCACATCACGATGTCCTACGATACGCACCCATTCGCGCTCTTGTAGCGACCTAATAATATCTGAACTCACCGCCACACCTCTCACTGCCTCAATGTCGCCTCGAGTCAGAGGTTGCCGATAAGCGATGAGTGCCAAAGTTTCGAGCATTGCTTTTGAGTATCGCTTGGGCTTTTCCTCCCATAATCGATTAACCCAGGTGGCCAAACCTTGGACAACCTGAAATCGATAGCCACTAGCCACCTGCTTTAGTTCAAAACCACGACCCCGGCAGTCTGATTCTATTTCATCTAAAGCTGCCTTAATTTGATCTCTAGGCGGCCGTTCATCGTCCTCGAACAATGCCTCTATACGATTAATATCTAGGGGTTTAGCGGCCGCTAAAAGCGCACCTTCAACTATCTGTCTTAGTAAATCTGAATTCATGATGTTCTTGCTTTAATGTGAATAGGGCCAAAGGGTTCATTCTGTACAATCTCAATCAATGATTCTTTTATTAATTCCATAATCGCCAAAAAGGTTACTACAACACCTAACCTACCCTCTGCGACTTTAAACAAGCTGACAAAAGGAATGAACTGCTCACCACGCAATCTAACCAACACCTGGGACATTCTCTCCCGGGTCGACAATTTTTCTCGCTCGATATGGTGGCTTTCAAACATCTCAGCACGCCGTAATACGTCAGCAAGCGCAGTCAAAATCTCGCGCATATCAACGTCCGGGTATTGGCGCTGCTTCTCTCGCCCAGGCGCATCTGCTGAGGCTTGATGCAAATCACGACCTACTCGAGGAATTTCATCAATATCTTCGGCAACTGTTTTAAAACGCTCATACTCTTGCAAACGCCTAATCAGCTCAGTCCGTGGGTCACCCTCATCTTCTTCGTCCATCACTTGACGAGGAAGTAAAATACGAGACTTTATCTCAGCAAGCATAGCCGCCATCACTAAATATTCAGCTGCCAACTCGAGCTGAATAGAACCCATTAGATCTATATAACCCATATATTGCCGAGTAATTTCAGCAACATTAATCTCAAGAATATCGAGATTTTGACGTCTAATTAAGTATAAAAGCAGATCAAGTGGGCCTTCAAAAGCTTCCAAGATAACTTCAAGTGCGTCTGGAGGAATATAAAGATCTTTTGGTAGCGTGGTTAACTCTTTACCTTGCACCACTGCAAATGGCATTTCTTCCTGCTGAGGCCGCAAGGAGACTGCTACACTCGACTCTGACGCTGGCAAGATATCCTTACTCGATGTTGCTTCGCTAGTCACAGGCTACCCCAGTTTTTTCTCTCGCCTATTATAACCGCAATAACGTCTAGGCACATATTCATTCTTAAGGGTTGGCAAAATCTCCCATGCCCTGTCGTAAAATTTCTGGATTCAAATCAGTCATATCAATCACGGTAGTAGGTTCGACTCCGCAATAACCACCATCAATGATTACATCAACATAGCGTTGCATTGTCTCTCGGATATCATGCGGGTCGCTCAATGGATATTCATCGTTTGGCATAATCAACGTAACACTCATCAAAGGTTCCCCAAGCTCATCCAGCAAGGCTTTTACGATTGGACTATCAGGTACACGGATACCAATGGTTTTTCTCTTAGGATGTTGCAACCTTTTAGGCACCTCAGAGGTAGCCGTTAAGATAAATGTAAAAGGCCCCGGTGTGCTTGCCTTCAGAATACGAAATGCACTGTTGTCTATTTTGGCATAGCTCGCTAACTCAGACAGATCACGGCACACTAAAGTGAAATTATGATGCTTATCCAACTGCCTGATCGCGCGTATACGCTCTAACGCACTTTTGTCGCCTATATGGCAACCAATGGCGTAGACCGAATCCGTAGGGTAAACCACGACCCCACCTTTACGAATAATTTCAGCAACCTGAGCAATAGATCTTTGCTGAGGGTTTTTCGGGTGTATTGAATAATATTTAGCGCTCAAAGATATCTCCTAGGGTAAGGACTTGACGCCTTTTTATCATTTTATAGGCGACCAGTATAGATCATGTGTCCAACACTTTACATGCTATCTTACCCTTGGCAAGCCCAACCTAAAATGTCAACTCAATGAAAATTAATCGCATAGAAAGTCGACAACACGTTATAAGCCGTTACACTATTCACTGTTGCTCAACCAAAGTCCCTAAAATGCCAGAACGCCATAACTCATCTCCCAGCCAAACAGAACATGAGGCACCCGAAAAGCAACCTAGTCTCCTGTGGAATCTAGTATTTAACTTGGTAATTCCAGCGCTTATTTTGTCCAAGTTGAGTGGTACTGAGTACCTCGGCATTAAGCTGGCTATTATCGTTGCTCTCGCGTTCCCGATTGCTTACGGAGTAAAAGATTTTACTAGAGCAGGAAAAATTAACTTTTTTTCTGCTCTAGGCGTGGTCAACGTTTCTTTAACTGGCGGGATAAGCTTGCTGGAGTTGGACGCAATCTATATTGCTATTAAGGAGGCATCTATTCCCGCACTCCTTGGGATCGCAACCATTTTGTCTTTGAAAACCTCCCAACCGCTAATTAACACTTTTTTACTTAACAAGTCCGTGTTGAATATCCAAAAAATCACCAATGCGTTGACAGAAAACAACAGTCATCCGGCGTTTGATAGGCTGCTAGTCAATGCTTCTTGGATATTAGCAGGATCATTTTTCCTTTCCGCCTTACTGAATTACATTCTCGCAGTAGTGTTGCTTACCGCAGACCCAGGCAGTGTAGAATTTAACCAGCAGCTAGGTAAAATGACTGCGTTGAGCTTTCCAGTCATATCCCTGCCTTTAATGGTTGTGCTAACTGCAGACCTATTTTATATTTTTCGCGGGATTAAGCGATTGACTGGAATGCCGCTTGAAGAAATCCTTAACGTCGATACAGAGAAAAAGTAACCATGTGGTATTCAATCGTAAGCCAAGATGTAGAAGATAGTCTGACCAAAAGAACTGCAGCAAGACCAGAGCATTTGGCCAGACTGTTAGAACTTAAAGATGCTGGGCGCTTATTAGTCGCAGGACCACAGCCCGCTATTGATAATCTGGAACCCGGTGAAGCAGGCTTTACGGGTAGCTTAATTATCGCAGAGTTCGATTCTCTGGTGGATGCACAGCACTGGGCTGAGGCTGACCCTTATATTTCAGCGGGCGTTTACGCGTCGGTTAGCGTCAAACCATTTAAAAAAGTACTACCCTAGTCATACAAAGTACTGTGACAGACAATAGATTCTATTTTCCCTGAATCAGAGTATGATCACGTCGAGATAAACTGTGGTAGAGATGCCTTATGAACCGAAAAATTTTCACGATTTTTTTGACACTGATAGTCTCCAGCGCCCTGGGACAAACTCCGTCAGAGGCTGAAATAGTTAATAGTCCAACTACGGAGACAGTAGTATTAGAGACCGAACTGGCAATCATAGTTCCAGACAATGTTGAACAGGCCGCCGCTAACGTCGAACCTGAAGTTCGGTATATCTCCGATGAATTTTTCGTACCACTAAGAGAAACCCCTTGCCCAAGATGTAAAATAGTTCATTGGGGCATCAAGTCTGGCACTAAAGTTAGCCTATTTGAAGTAAGGGACGGCTGGGGTCTAGTAGCGACTAAGAAGGGATACAAAGGGTGGATGGAAGAACAATTCATCTCCCCTGCGCCTGCCGCGCGACAATTACTATCGCAAGCTAATCGAGAAAAAGTAGACACTGCCGATCGTTTAGGAGAACTAAATGAACAGATCAAATATCTCGAGCAACAGGCCGAGGCATTGCAACAACAACTACAAACAATTGAGAGTGACAATAAAAATCTAACCACTCAGTTATCAGAATCTAAAGCGATCTCATCAGACCCCATAGCCCTGAACAAACAAAATGAAACATTAGTTAAGCAAAATCACATGCTTCAGACTGACAATGATGTCTTAAAAGCGGAGGTTGATGTTTTATCCAACGATAATCGTAATCAGTCTTTTATGTACGGTGGAATAACCGTATTCCTCGGGGCACTATTAGCGATTCTGATACCTAGGCTAAGAGGGAGAAAACGCCTATCTGAATGGGGATAACGCCGTACATGCTGAGAACATACTAATCAATTATACCTAATAAGAGTGTTACATAATGAGATACATACCTATCATAATCTGTCTGCTAATCATTCAAATGGGCCTAGCTGCTGATGTTAGAGGCGCATCAGCCAACCCTAGGGTTAAGCTAGCCACTGAAAAAGGGGATATTGTCCTCGAATTATTTCCTGCTAAAGCGCCTATATCAGTTGATAACTTTATTAAACATGCCAATAGCTTTCATTATGACGGTCTTATATTTCACCGAGTTATAAAGGGTTTCATGATCCAATCAGGGGGCTTTACCTTTGATTTGACGCCACGACTTTCCGATCGGGCACCGATCACTAATGAATCAAAGAATGGTCTAAGCAATAGTCGTGGGACTATTGCAATGGCCCGCACCAATGATCCTGACAGCGCCCAAGCTCAATTTTTTATTAATCATGCAGGTAACAGCCGGCTTGACACAAGAGGCGGAAGGATTGGTTATGCCGTATTCGGCAAGGTCACGAGCGGGATGGATGTAGTCGATTCTATCGCCAAGGTACGTACACAAACTGTCAGTGCATACTCAGATGTACCCGTTGAACCCATTAGGATTTTGACAGCACGATTATTGAACCCTGAGGCATGGACTGCTCTAAAGGATCCTGAGCCTGTGGCCCCAGCATTTGAAAGACCTGTGCCTCTAAAATAACACGTGAACGCTATGACTGCTCTGAGCATTAATTTAAATAAAGTCAGCTTGCTACGAAATTCTCGTGAAGGGAATTATCCTAATGTGGTCAGTCACGCTCAATTGTGTATTGATAACGGAGCAGATGGCATCACTGTGCACCCTCGCCCCGATCAAAGGCATATTCGACCAAGCGATGTTAGGGATCTTGCGGAGCTAGTAACACCTCTAGGCCATGTAGAATTTAATATAGAAGGAAATCCCTTTGCATCAGAAATAGCGGATTATCCGGGATTTTTAGAGCTAGTAAGAGAAATCAGACCCGACCAATGTACCCTAGTTCCCGATACTGACAGCCAGCTCACTTCAGATCATGGATTCGATTTAACCTCCGCGGGTAATGCTCTAGGGCCAATTATTGAAGAGCTCAAGTCTCAAGGCATCCGTGTGAGTCTTTTTATGGATCCCGACCCTCATCAGATTACTCTGGCCGCAGAGGCAGGCGCTGACCGAATTGAACTATACACGGGTCCCTTTGCTGCAGCCTGGGGCAAAGCTGATCAGGAGTCTATTTTTCAACAGCACTTGAAAGCTGCTGAACTGGCAACTTCATTAGGCATGGGTGTTAATGCCGGCCACGATTTAAATCTCCATAACTTAGCCAAATTTGCCAGCATCCCAAATTTACTTGAGGTTTCAATCGGTCATGCATTTATTGTAGACTCCTTGACCTCAGGTATGGCCGCCACTGTTCGTGCCTACAAAAAATTACTCTCCTAGGGCTGGCCTAACCATGTCTCTGCTAACCTCAAACTTGCCTACATCTAACCAGCTTCACCTAAGCTGCATTGGAGCAGGTCGAGTAGGGTCTAGCCTATGCAACCTACTGGCCGAATATGTGACGATTAAACAAGTCATTAATCGTACCGCCGTTTCAGCACAGAAAGCTGTCGATTTTATAGGGTCGGGAGATCCAGTTGCCCTCAAGGATACTAGTTGTCGCCAATTTCAGTCGGCTGACCTATGGATCATCGCCACTCCAGATGATCACATTGAGGAGACAGTGCAACTGCTAGCCGACTCAGGTGTGTTGCAAACTGACAATATTGTATTCCACTGTAGCGGAGCAATTAGCTCAAACGTACTGTCTCCACTAAAGGCCATGGGTGTTCATATTGGGTCCCTACATCCAATACATAGCTTTGCTAACCCAGCGAATTCAATATCCAATCTAAATAAGGTGCCTTTTGCTATTGAGGGAGATGCTAATGCCGTCAATAGCCTGACTGACCTGTGCATTGCGATTGGCGGCCAACCATTTACCATTAGCAGTGATAGTAAATCTCTTTATCATGCCGCAACGGTAATGGCCTCCAATAATTTGATTAGCCTATTAGAGATGAGTAAGAGCATGCTTGCGCAAGCTGGCGTTGAACTTCAAGCAGACGGCAATCCTCTGGACTTGCTCATACAACAAACCGTCACTAACTATCTAAACACCAACGCCCAGGCGGCCCTTACCGGACCGATTGCTAGAGGTGATGTAACAACAGTGGCCTCTCATCTGCTAGCTCTTCAAAACACTCACGGTGAATGGCAAGAAACTTACCGAGGGCTAGGTAAGATGGCAGTAGAAATCTCCGCTAGGCAAGGCCAAGCATCCGCAGAGCAACTTCAAGATATTTTACTACTACTCAATATTCAAACCGATAATCAGACCAGCGATAAGACTTAAAATGAGCCATAACTCTAATACACCCGTTCGCTCTGACAGTCCCGAGTATATTAAGCGGAAGGCATTTTTTGACCAACTAATTACCGTCTATGGCCGTAAGCCTGTGATGGAATTATTGCAAGATGAGAGCCTACAAATTTATCGACTACATCTGGCAGACAGCAATCGAGATGGAGGCGTGATTGACCAAATCAAGCAACTAGCGGAGCGCCGTAATGTTGAAATCCAGTACCATAGCCGCTCTGCTCTGTCTCGCATTTCACGTAACAGCAAACAAGATCAAGGCGTTGCTTGTGACATTCAATGTCGTGGATACCAACCCTATCAGCGTGCCCTCGACTCTCTCGATGATGGGAATCGCAAAGTCATTATTGCTCTAGATGGAGTGACCAACCCCCAAAATTTAGGGATGATTATTCGTAGTGTCACAGCCAGTCCTTGCTACGGGTTACTGCTACCGAGCAAAGGTGTCGCTGAGATCTCCCCATTGGTGATAAAAGCCAGTGCCGGAAATATTTTTAAGGGCAATATATTGCGCTGCGACAGTCTGATCAAAGCCTTGAAATATTTTAAGAATGAAGGCTTTGAAATATGTATGCTGTCCTCACATGAGGCAACACCACTCGCCGAAATAAGTAAAAATAAGTCTGTGGTCTATGTACTAGGAAACGAGTCCGAAGGGGTCAGCGATGAAATTGCGGAACTCTGTGACCAGCGTGTTGGAATTCCCATGAATAATGGCGTCGAGTCTTTAAATGTGGCCGTCACCGCGGCTCTAATTGCTTTTACTGCCCACTAAGCCTGGCATGTTATGTTGGCGACCAGCCAATGTCCATAGCGGGGAGAAAAAGGCCGCCACCGACACGATTAGAGTCAGGCCGGCAATACTAATAAAGGTATAACTTAGGCCTATCGCTTCAATTGAAAAGCCAGATCCCCAAGCTCCCAGTGGAGCACCTCCGAACAAACATAGCTGATAAACTGAGGATGCGCGCGAACGCAGCTCATGAGGGACTTGATTGTGTAGCAGGGTTCTTCCTAGAGTCATAGACAAGCCCGAGAAAAATCCCCACACAAAGAGTGTTGGGAATAACACCCAAAAGCTCGGCAATAGAGCGACAACGCCTACCAAACATCCTCGCCACAAGAAGGTGATGATGATCAACCTTCCTGGTCGATTAAACATCTTAGCCCGTTTCATTACACCAAAATTAGCGCTTACAACCCCAAGGGTAAAGGTGACTTGCATAGCAGCATAGAGTTGAGCACCTCCGCCATACGCCTGTTTAGCGATGAGCGGCATACCAACTAAATACACGCCAAAGGCAAGAGCGCCGGTAGCAAAAGTCAAAATAACCAGATGTAATAAGGCCTTAGTTTCGAAAAATAACTGGAGTCCTTCTCTCAGCTCAATCAACGGCTGACGGGCCTTGAGAGGCTCCTTGTCACTTTTTGGAGGCCTTGGATGAGACTGTCTAATCAATAATGAGCTGGCAACAAAAGCTGCCATCTGCAGTGCCAAAAGAAAGGTCAATCCTATTAACTCCATCTGCCCAGCAGCAGCAAAGCCAATCCCTTGAGCAATAAATTGAACCATCACTACCTTGGCGACAGCTTGGTGCATCAAATGTGGCACTGCATAACCCAGTAAACTTTCCCGAGTAGGCTGAACAAATGCAGAGACCGTACCAAACGCCATCCCACAGACGATAAGTACCGAAAAAGATAATTGATCAGTAAGTATCGAGCTGACAAGCACCCCCACAGGGACTAAATAAAGTAGGTACAGCAAAGAAAGCCAAGTACCTCGGTGACTGCGATCAGAAACTACACCGCCCGGCAAAATAAACAACAAATTGGGCAGCAATAACGCCATCTGTGCCATACCCAGACGACTCGGAGATTCTTGCAAAACACCGATAATTAACCAAGGATAGATAACGGTAAATAGGCCCAAGGCAAAATTACTAGCCCCAATGGTGGCCAGGTAATGGCCAAATGAAAAGTGTTGGGTCGGCACCTATTTTTTGCGCTTACGAAGAAATAACAATAACCGCCCAACCACAGCAGTAATGGCTATTATCAACGCCAACCCTAATACAGCGATAGTGAGATTAGTGATCATGGTTGCTGCGGAAACCTGATAGACCTTTACCGCCATCAATAAAAAAACAAAGCAGGCGACCATCGCAGCTATCCACGTTGATCTCTGATTTAATCTATTTTTAGAGGTTGATTTGGACACTCTATTTAATTCCTTGTTGGGTGGACTGCATTTGGTTACCTGGGTCGCTTTTCTAAAGTGAATGAGTCGTGAGAAATAAAACAAACTGCGCTTCGTCCATGACCGCAATATCCAAACTGAGAGCTTTAGATAATTTCGACCCCGCGCCCGGACCCGCGACAACTTGAGTGGTTTTAGCTGAAACACTAGAGGCGACCTTAGCACCCAAATCTTGGAGCCTATCTTTTGCCTCTGCGCGGCTTATGGTCTCCAAACCACCAGTAATTACCCACGTTTGTCCTTGAAGAGGCTGAGAGGCTTGACTGGATAGGTCAATATCGGACCAATGAACTCCCGCCTCACGCAACGCACGAATAATGGACAGGTTATCGGGATTTCCGAAAAAATTCACAATGTGTTTGGCCACAACAGGTCCGATATCGTCAATTTCCAACAATTCCTCAACTGATGCCTGCGTAATGATTTCGATCGAGCCAAAATTCTTAGCCAAGGTTTGGGCCGTAGCCTCACCCACCTCTCGGACCCCTAAGGAATATAGAAACTTGGCTAGAGTGGTGCCTTTACTCGCATCAATAGCTGAAATTAAGTTAGTCGCGGATTTGTCAGCCATCCTCTCTAAATCGACTAACTGTAGTGGCTGTAATTCGTAGAGATCAGCTACAGAAAAAATTACTGATTTGTCAACGAGGAGTTCAACTAACTTATCTCCCAAACCGTCAATATCCATAGCCTTGCGAGAGGCAAAGTGCTTAATCGCCTCTTTTATCTGAGCGCCACAAAACAAGCCCCCCGAACATCGTGCTACCGCCTCGCCCTCCGCTCTTTGAACCGAGGACTGGCAAACCGGGCATCGGCTTGGGAACTCAATTAATCTAGCCTGCGATGGCCTCTTTTCAATGATCACCTTGGCTATTTGCGGTATCACATCACCGGCACGACGAATAATGACCATATCTCCAATACGCAGTCCCAAACGATCAATCTCATCTCGATTATGAAGTGTCGCATTACTTACTGTTACTCCGCCGACAAATACCGGCGCAAGCCTGGCTACTGGGGTAATGGCACCCGTTCTACCAACTTGAAATTCCACATCCAAAAGTCGCGTCATTTCTTCTTGAGCTGGAAATTTTCTGGCTATAGCCCAACGTGGGGCCTTGGCGACAAAACCGAGTCTACGCTGCAACGAGAGGCTATTAACCTTGTAAACGATGCCATCAATGTCATAGGGGAGCTGGTCTCTTTGCACGGTCATGCGCTGGTAGTAATCTTCACAAGCAGCAACACCTACCACTGTCTCGACATAAGGGTTTATTTTAAAACCCCAACCTCCCAGAGCCTCCAGCATACCCTGGTGGGTCTCCGGTGTTACGTCAGATTGGTACTGACCAACGCTATAGGCGCACATCTCCAGCGGTCGGCTAGCAGTAATCTTCGAATCTAGCTGCCTCAGACTTCCAGCTGCGGCATTGCGGGGATTCACAAACGTTTTCTCACCCAGTGTAATCGCTGCCGCATTGAGCTTATCAAACCCTGCCCGAGGTAGGTAAATCTCGCCTCGCACCTCTAATAATTCGGGTATATTGTCACCCTGTAATTTTAAGGGGACACTGTTAATTGTTCGAACATTGGCGGTGATATCTTCACCAACACTGCCATCGCCGCGGGTTGCACCGTAAATTAAACTGCCATTTTCATATAACAAGCTAACCGCGGCCCCGTCTAACTTAGGCTCGCACGCATACTCTATCTGCGGCAACTTATCAGCGGCCGAATAATTCAAACGATCTTTGACCTTACGTTCAAATTCCTGTAATTCAACCTCATTGAAGGCATTATCAAGCGATAACATAGGAACCGCGTGCTCAATTTGCGAAAAGGATTCAAGTGCAATCCCTCCAACGCGTTGGCTCGGGGAATCATCTGTTATTAAATCTTTATAACGGGCTTCTATCTCAACAAGCCTGCGCAGTTGCCGGTCATATTCGCTATCGGGTACCGACGGATTATCCAGCACATAATATTGATGATTATGTTGATTTAACTCATCTTTAAGCTGCTGGTATGAGATAACAACGCTGTCGGGAGTGGTTTCCATCTAAAGTCGCCACATCCGATTAGTCGCTGCCTGCACGAGACGCCGCGCTTTTGGCTAGTTGTCGATAATGATCAATTGTCTGACGAGTCATCGAACTACGGGATTCATCCATTACATTAAAAGGCCCTTGAGCCGCCAATATATCGATAGACTCTATCATTAACTCAAACGCCATCACGGGGTCTTCAATATCATCCAATGCCATAAACAAAGTAACCCCTGGAGTAGTAATAGACTTAATGGTATTTAAATCGAAAGTTCCTGGATTAACCAGATTAGCCATACTAAACAACACTGGGCCTGACCCATCTTCATTTAGATGACGATGAAAAATTTTCATACCCCCATAACGCAAGCCGGCTTCCAAGACTGCATCCAAAAGCTGCCCACCATCAACTGTAGTCCCCTTATCCGCGACCAGGTGAACCACCAATACTGACTGAGGGCTATCTGATAATTCAGGAGCTTCTCGCTGGCTAAAGGCGTTCTTAGAAGGGCTCTCGCTAACCTCCTCTTCGGCAGCTGCAAAGATAGAGTTATCAAGGTCGAAATTTTCTTGTTTTGGGGTTCTATCAAAGTTGAACGTACTCTCTTCTGGCACGTTGTCATCATCGTTCATCCGAGACCCAACAATCCTTGAGCCACCGGAGGGAAACTGGCTTTCATCCAGCCCATCATGATCTTCATGCCGGTCCGCATCAACATTCTTGTGCAGATTCCGCGACGACATCTGTAATTTCTCATAACGGTTGCGTTTCATACGCCGTGCCCCATCAAGAATAATGGCAATAAGGGCCAAAATCCCAACAACGATAACCACCTCGCGAGGGCCGAAAAACTCCATAAAAAAACCTTAAAATATGTCTAAATTAATTCCCAATAGTGTAGTTTTTCCTGTTAAGAAAAACCACTATAGTTCTCGACGCTTAACTATGCATCAACAAGCTCAACTGCCTGGTCAACATCCACGGTAACAAGCCTTGAAACGCCTGCCTCATGCATCGTAACACCCATTAATTGGTTGGCAGCTTCCATTGAAATTTTGTTATGCGTAATAAAGATAAATTGCACCTGTTCTGACATCTCTTTGACCATTGCTGCGTAACGTTCGACATTAGCGTCATCCAAAGGCGCATCAACCTCATCTAGCATACAGAAAGGTGCAGGATTCAGTTTAAAAATAGCAAATACCATAGCAATGGCCGTCAGTGCTTTCTCACCACCAGATAAGAGATGTATCGATGCATTCTTTTTCCCCGGAGGCCGGGCCATCAAGGTTACCCCAGTGTCGAGTAAATCATCACCGGTCATTTCTAGGTAGGCATGGCCGCCACCAAATAACTTAGGAAACAGAGCTTGAATATGCGTATTCACTAATTCAAAGGTTTCTTTAAAGCGAGTTCTAGTCTCACGGTCAATCTTATGGATAGCCGCCTGAAGAGTTTGCATCGCCTCCTCTAGTTCAGCATTTTGTCTATCCAAATAGTCTTTGCGTTCAGATTCTATCTTATACTCGTCAATGGCTGCGAGATTAATGGGCCCCAACCGCTGTATACGATTGCCGAACAACTGTAGTTGTTCCTCCCAATCCACTAGATCAGCGTCTTCGGCTAAGGATTCAAGCAAGGAACTAAGATCACCCTGCTTGTCGGCGATCTGCTCTTCAATAGTGCGACTTAACGTCTTTATTTCTTGCGCTGAGAGCCGTTGATTTTCTAGCTCAGCCTGCAGTTTTTGGAGCTCCACTTCAATCTCAGCTCGTTGCTTCTCTTGCTCACGAGTTTGGTATTCAATGGCTTCCACTTGCTTACGAGCATCAGCAAGCTCAACATCTACCGCCAGACGCATCTCGAGTTGCTTTTCAAGCTCTTCTTTATGCCCCTCAGTCGGGTCTTCTTTTATATCAAAGGCGACACGGAGTTGATTCCGCCGCTCATGGAGTCGCTCAAGTTGAGACTCTAGCCTTGATATACCATCGCGAATCGACATTAATTGAGTGCTTAACGAACTTTCCCGCACCGCTAACTGCTGTCGTGTGTCACGATGAATTTGCGCTTGCTCTCGAGTGCTATCCAGTTGTCCTCGAAAGCTATCTCGCTGATCGATCAACTGCTCACGAGTTTGAGCATCAGCTTCCATCATTTCGATCGATTGCTGCAAAATTACTCGCGCTGAGGATAGGTTGTCTTTCTCGACTTGAGTCTGCTGGCCCACTTCAGCAAGCTCATTTTCAGCACGCTCCTTACGGGCCTTATATTGCTCTATTTGAACCTCAAAGCCACTCAATTTAGACCGCAACTCTGTATAACTTGCCTGTTGCTCAGCTATACTCATAGCAATATTCTGACGGGTCACCTCTAAGGCTTTTAAGTTCTGCGCATTACCCTGGCGGCATGTTTCTAACTGCTGGATTTCGACGGTCAACTGTTCCAATTCGCCAGCTATAGTCTCTAATTCTTGCTTACGTTTCAGAACACCCGCGGTGGCATCTTTATCTCGAGCCACACGCAACCAGTTCGCCCCCAACCAAATTCCGTCGGACGTGACTACAGATTCGCCAGATGATAGCTTAGGCTGAATTTTTAAGGCGTCAGACAAGCTGTCAGCAACATAAACAGAGTCTAGTAGAGATTTAGCTCCCTCGCCCTTAATCAAGTCACTCAACAATCGTCCTTTACTTGCGCTACCCGGTTCAACGCCTCGGCCAGGCCCGATCAACAACAACTCACCTTTAGTAAAGTCTTTAATGAGATCTATATTGCTCGCTATGTCATCCACGGCGATAGCCTGTAAATAGCTACCTAAAACAGTCTCTACCGCAACTTCCCAACCACTTACCGTCTCTATACTGTCAGCAAGCCGAGGTTTACCGTCTAAGCCTTTAGATACCAACCACTGCTGTTCCGCGCCATCGTTCATCGCGGCTTGTTGCAAAGCAAGCAGTGAGGCCTGTCGACCTTTCAGAGTCTGCTGGCTACTTCGAGCAGCGTCATGTTCTCCTTCCGCTCGTTTTTCCTCTGTACGCAGCAGCTCAATCGCACGGCTATTATCCTGGCGCTGATTATCAAGAGTCACCTGGCTTAACTCGGCCTGATTTAATAATATCTGGATACTGTCCATTTCATCTTCTGCTGGACTGGCCTGAAAGCTACTAACCTCAGTAGAAAGCGTCTCGGTCCTTTCCGTTAATCGGCGCATCAGCTGTTCAAGATGCTGGATACGAGACTGCTGCACCTCAGCTTGCTGCCGAGGATCTGCAGATTTATGATTAAACTCATCCCACTGATGCTGCCAGCCTTGCATTGCTTGCTCTGCCTCTTGCAGTGCACTGGAGGAAAGTTCTTCAGCCTTTACTGCTTCCGCTAAGGCCGGTTCCAACTCTACAAACTCAGCGCTCCAACCCGCGACCTTTTGCTGATCCGCACTCAGGTGTTGCTCAGTTTCAGTATAATTACGCTCGGTCTGCTGTAGATCTTTATCTAGGTCCTGAGCTCTCTGCTGAGCATGTTCAATTGCCTGTTCAATACGAGTAACCTCACCCCCTACGGTATAAAAGCGCGCTTGAACCTCGTTAAAACTATCAGTTTGATCAGTAAACTGTGTTCTCAGCTTTTCAATCTGAGTATCACACCCAATGCGCTCGGCCGTGAACTTTTCTTTCTCGACCTCCAGGCCACCAATGACTGTTTTTAACTCACTAGCGTGGCTGTCGTAACCTCGCCATTTCAAGGCAAGCAGCTCAGAAGTCAACTGCCTTTCCTGTTTTTTATACTCAGAGTATTTTTCTGCAGATTTTGCCTGACGCTCGAGTCGGCTAAGTTGCCGACCTAACTCATCACGAATATCCGTCAGACGCTCCAGGTTCTCCATCGTTCTATGAATACGACTTTCTGTCTCGCGCCTACGCTCTTTATATTTTGAAATGCCTGCCGCTTCTTCAATGTACACTCGAAGCTCATCAGGCTTCGATTCGATCAACCGCGAAATCATTCCCTGTTCAATAATAGCGTAACTGCGTGGACCCAAACCGGTACCCAAGAAAATATCTGTAATGTCACGACGACGGCATTTATTACCATTCAAATAATAATTAGACTGCCCATCTCGCGTTACCTTACGTTTTATACCTATCTCGTTGTAAGCCGCATACTCACCAGCTATTCGACCAGAGGTGTTATCAAAAATCAATTCAACAGAAGCTTGACCTACCGGTTTTCGCCCACCAGAACCATTGAAAATAACATCCGACATCGATTCGCCACGCAAATTTTTGGCTGAACTTTCACCCATCACCCAACGTACCGCATCAATAACATTGGACTTGCCACAGCCATTCGGTCCAACCACAGCACAGAGGTTACTTGGAAAATTCACATTGGTCGGGTCGACAAAGGATTTAAATCCAGATAGTTTTATTGATTCAAGTCGCATGATTAGTCATTTTTAGTTTTTGAACCTAGCCTCTTGGCTATAAAGTGAATTATTTATTGTGATCCAGTTTACACTTTCTAAGCATGACAAAAAACCGTAAATCAGTGATCCGTTAACTTAGTTTTAATAATAGCCTAACGCACACAACAATTTGGTAAAATACTACCTATAAACAGAGGTTTAACCTAAGGGCGCTGCCGGTCAATGACCAGCATTATTTCGCCCTCATGCACATCTAAATCAAGGCTCTGACTAGCCGTTTCCCAGTCCCCAGACTGTGGCGTCGCTGACCCACTATTGGATAATCTGGCGACCACCCTAATCTTAGTTTCTGTGGTCAGATCCTGCCCTGGTATAATGGCGTCGTTTTTGGTCAACAATACAGTCATCGGTAATTGTGATGCGAGTATTTTCTTTGCCGCCAACGGAATAGGCGGGCCCGACTCTCTCACAGCGGCAATGAATACTTGCTGGCCAGGCCTAGTGGGAACTTTTATATCTAAGCTAAGGTTTATTTGAAGGGCAATTTCCACTTCACTCAGCGGACTCCCATCATTTTCGGCCCCGAAATCACCTTCGAGATACTCTCTAGCCCGGTCAATACCAACCTGTAATCCTAAAAAGATAGTACTTTGTGGGTTGAGTTGACCCTGCGCACCCAACCAATAGGTCACAGCCAACTGAAAATCTTTATTGGCAAAGGCTTCTATACCTTTTAAACCAAGCACGGTTTGATTATTTGAATCTGCGGCAAAGGCTTTACCAACGGCAATGCCCACGCGTTGCGTAAAATTACCGTCATCGACCAGAAACAATGTCTCTGCATATTGGGCCAACAACTGGCTATCCTGAGGTTCCACCTCAAGGGCTGAGGCGAAATATTGATTAGCAGCGAAAACATTATTATCAAGAATAGCCGCCTGAGCCAAGATAACCCAGTAATAAATGTTATCTGGCCTCTTTTGCACTCGCCCTTCAATAGCTTGAATAAGTTCTTGATTGAGCGCTAAGATTCCTGGTGTTTGCGCATCTAAACTGGCAATTTGATTAATTAGAGTCGCAACATTTTCATCTTCAGCAGCCCCAATATCATCGTAAATCGCCCAAGTCGCCGCAAAAGCCCCGATCAATAGCACCGGTAATAACCACAAACCGTTACCGGCAATATTGCTACCAATAATGGGGTCTAGATCAGTATTCGCCAACAATAGCTCTTCCGCATCAACCACCAAACGATGATATTGGTCTGAATCGATTTCACCCCGAGTTTGCTGCTGCTCAAGCTGAGCTTGTTGCTCCTTAAACAACCTAATATTGGTATTTTTACGCGTTTTCTTCTCATCCGCGCTAGCTACCGATTGTCCAGCCCCTACCAAAAACGGATAAACGAGGAAACACAACGCCATTAAGACTAAAAGTATAATCCAAAGTATCACTTTTCATCTTCTCCTGACTCAAGAAGTTCGGCTAAACGGCTTTCGTTATCAATCTGAGTTTTGCCTGAAGAAACAACCTGTACCGTATTTCGTCTATTGAGACGCAGCGCGACTATAAGGCCAATCAGCAGAATGACAACAGGCGAGCCCCACAACAGATAAGTTGTTTTATTAACGTCAGGTCGATATAAAATAAATTCCG
>Ga0308016_10000129_pt1 | contig 38020 bp, 28 predicted proteins | sample Neamet233_FD_203129 | JGI IMG/M metagenome (GOLD analysis project Ga0308016, IMG submission 203129) | Marine microbial communities from water near the shore, Antarctic Ocean - #233 | ecosystem: Environmental > Aquatic > Marine > Unclassified | place: Southern Ocean | collected 2014-07-28
TTTGGCTGAAGACCTTCCTTCAACTTTCGTGCTTGAAACAACAGATGATTGGGGTATGCGCGTGGCATCTTCAGGTCAAGGTGTGAAACGCCTTTACCTCAAACAAACAGATTTGCCTTCCTCGCCTGGTGTGACGATTGACAGAATTGAAGTGATTGGCCAAAACCTCAAATCTGCGACCATTCAAATCTATACAGGTCCGTTCGAGTATCCAATTATCGTATTAGATGATATTACCAATGGTCGAATTGTTGCCAGTGCCGAAGCAACGGTTGAACCGAGTTATACGACTGGTTTCCTGGAAGGCCACTCCTTCAGTGGCCGTGCAGTCTTACTCGATGCCCAATTTACTGGGCCATTACCGACCGCTTCATCGATTGGTGTCAATGGCATGGTGACAGATCTCTCACTGGTCGGTTCTCTCACGGGTGACAGCGTCGAGACACGACACGTGTTGATTGTTGAGCCGATTACAACGGTTATTGCCAGTGGTTTGGCCTTGATATGGTGATTTTATGTCTGATGAACACCGAATAGCCGTCAACGAGCATGGTGATATGCTGGTTCATGAAGATGATATTGAATCGGTCGGTTTACTTGATGTAGCCCGACTTCAAAAAATTGAGTCTCTTGGTTATTCACTGGACGAAGATGGAATCGAAACCTATGAAGATATGCAAAAGGCTTCGAAAGCCTTCAATTTGATTCGCAGAGAAGTAAGCCCAAGTCGTGTTACATTAGCAGGAATAGTGTTCTTGCTCCTTATTGGTGTACTCGCCAGTGGTTGGTATTGGGCTTTACCTCGGGATGCAATCAATGTCGAAACTCAGTATCTTCAACGAGGTGGGCATTTGGTGATGTCTGAAATTCACAATGTTGGCAGTCGTGATATTACGGATGTTTCAGTTCAAATCGAGTTTCAATCAATTGACGGTGAAATCCTTGGAATGATGTCTATCGATGTTGAACGAATTGCTTCACATTCCTCATTAGCTGGTGATGATTTGGAAATGCTCGTGATTGGGTATACCGTCTGGGATGAATACTTTGTTTTCATCGATTTAGACTATACTGATTACAACGGTAAAATACAGTCGGAATCGTGGTCGCATTCAGTTGGAGTATGGAGCAGTGAACACTTTAATGATAAAGCAGAACGTAGTACTTGGCTAATTTCATGAATTCAATGTTTGAGGCCCAGATTACCCATAGCGATAAAACAGGGCGATAAGAGGACGCCTCGTGCAAGTCAAACGTTCGATGCTTGGACCATTCGGTCTCATCATTCTTTTTCTCTTACAAAGTACATCTCCTTTACTCCACCCCATAGGGGTGGGTACATCTGAAATTGAACTTGAAGGTGGGATTGAATGGGTTCAATTCGACCTTATTGACGATGTTTATTCGGACGCATTCGGTTATAATGAATATTCGCCTTGGTCGGAAAACCGAGAAATCATCGCCTCGAGCCGAATCGGAACTTTCGATATTAACGGCTTCCAACTGGACCGCCCTATCCCGAACGAATGGATGACGACACGATTTGATTTGAGTCTCGTTTTAGTTTCAAATGAGGTATTGATGATGGATGTGAGGACAGCACTCAATGAGATTCCAGGTCTTGCGGTGCGGGAGTTTATCTCCCCTTCAGGGCTTCTTGTTCAAGGTACACCGTTCGCATTGTCGGGCCTTTCTTCTCTCGATGGTATCGTGGCCCAACATCCTGTGCCGCTTGCTTTGTTGATCGATGACCCGGTTCTCGACATCTTGATGCTTGAGGGTGGAGAAGAAGCACTGCAAGGCGTATCGATGCGAATTGAAGGTTGGAGAAATGACGAAGGACCAATGGAATCAATTCAATTTACAGATGCAGTCGGTTCACAATTGATTCAGGAAGTTGCAGAAATCATCCCACTCGCTTTTTCGGAATCTCGTCGATGGGACTCGGGGCGTTACCAAGGGATTCTCTCGACCGATGACCTGATTGGTATTGTTGCTCAACCATCGTTACGAATATTCCGCTTTGAACCTGTCTTTAGTACGGAAAACAGCCAGGCTCGTATCCATATGAAAACAACTGAAATGACCAGTTATTTTACTACCGATTTAGATGGATCTGGGCAAATAGTAGCCGTTGCCGATTCAGGATTGGATGCTGACCATGGGGATTTTGGAACTCGCGTAGTTGGTAATTATGATGTCATTGGAGACGGCTCGACCGCTGACAAACATTCAGGTCATGGCACGCATGTTGCATGTACGGTTCTTGGCGATGGGACTCAAGGTGGCTATTCAGGAGTTGCAACCTCGGCGGAACTCTATTTCCAAGCCATGGAAAACGATAACACGGGTAATTTCCAATCCCCTTCATTGAATTATCTTCTCAACACCGCTTATTCTGCAGGTGCTAACACCCATACCAATTCCTGGGGGTCCACCTTGGAAAGTGACCAAGGTAAGTATACTTCTGAGAGCGAAGATATCGATGACCGTGCGAATTATTACGACCGCTTTTACAATGACCGTGACGGCTTAACCATTCTTTTTGCTGCAGGTAATGACGGTCCAGACGCAGGGACCGTTGGCTCGCCTTCAACAGCCAAGAATTCCATCACTGTTGGCAATCACCAAAACCGCTATTCAGGGGCTCCCGATTCAATCATGTCTGGTTCTTCACGGGGACCTACAGATGATGGGCGTATTAAGCCAGATATTCTCGCACCCGGCGGCTATGTGCGTTCATGTAGAGCCCAAGAAGCAACGGATACCAGTAGTTCCACCTGGTCAAATAACTACTATCTCGAATATACTGGAACTTCAATGGCGGCACCAAATACTGCAGGTGCTGCAGTAATGGTCCGTGAATACCTTGAAGAAATCGCACTACGCCCTTCTCCTCAAGGTGCTTTAGTCAAAGGTTTACTGATTTTGGGGGCGCAAGATATTGGCTCTCGAGATATTCCAAACGACGATGAAGGATGGGGTCGTCTCAATTTACGTAACACGCTTGCTCCAACATCCGGTCAAGGGATATGGGTCGATGACCGTTCGATTTTATCAGGAACAGGCAATTCGAAAACATACAGTTTCAATATTTCCCAGGCCAATTCTGGATTTAAAGCGGTTCTAGTTTGGTCAGATGAACGTGGCTCGCCTTTCTCGAATACACAATTGGTCAATAACCTCGATTTCGAAGTCACCAATCCAAGTGGCGAGGTCTATCTTGGCAATGATTTTGCGAATGGCCGTTCTACTACGGGAGGAACAGCAGACAATTTGAATAATGTCGAAGTTGTATTGATTGATAATGCCGAACTTGGCGTTTGGACGGTCAAAGTCAAGGACACGTACCATGGCGGCAGTAAAGCACAACCATTCGCTCTTGCAGTCAGGGGGCATGGGGTCAATGATCTGCGTCCAGATCCTTCAATCTTGGAAGAAGAGTTCGCAATGTCAGTGACCATTCCTCAAGTAGGCGACCAACTACAAGTCACTTCGAAAATATTCAACGTCGGCAATGTCCGGGCTGATTTCTTTGACATAACTTTTGAAGTAGATAGTATTGAAATCGAAACCAAGACATTGGATTTGGGAGCTGGTGCAGTACATTCGCAAGTATGGGATTGGACGCCACAAACAGCAGGCCAGTCGATTCTCTCCTTCATTATTGACCCGAATGACGAAATCGATGAGATTCTTGAGAATAACAATCGGCATGATGTCTCTGTGAATGTCACAGCCCCCGGAGTCAAACTTTCTTCTGAACTCCAATCGATAATGCTATTGAATACAACTCGGTCAACGACATCATGGAACATTACCCTTACCAATACTGCTCTTATCTCGACTAATGCAAGTCTATCTACTCAAGCGATATTGAATGACGAAACAGGCCAAACTGAATCATGGTATGTCGGAGTAACAGAATCAAATTTCACCCTTGAGGGTCAAGGTTCGGCAGAAATCGTCGTCACCCTCGTTCATCCAACCCCACCCTTACCAGGGAAATATCGCATTGATTTGCTGGGAATCGATGTTGATAATGGCGTGACTTATCCATATGCGCTGTATCTTGAAGTTCCCGATTTACCCGATTTACGTCTTGAATATGATTATCAAATAGTACCGGTATCTCCAACAGACCCGACAAGCATGGACATACGATTATTCAATCTCGGTAACGCCAACATAGGTTATGATTTATTCCTTGAAGCACCTGCCGGATGGGACGCCGGGTTTGACACACTCTCAAGCGTACCTGGGGCCAGTTCAGGTTCGACTGGCTTGATTTCAAAAGACACATACCGTTCTATCGGGATGTCGTTCACGCCTCCGCAAATGATGACAGTTGCCGGTGCAGAACGCATGGTCAGGTTAACTGCCATTTCACAAACTGAAATCTCTGAAAGTTGGGTATTCGATATACCGATCAAGGTCGATACAGTCAAGGCTATTGGTGTTGATTTGGAGACAAACATTGGTGTTCTCCGACCAGATTCATACTTCAGTATGCTGTTCTCATTAGAGCACCGAGGTAATGTTGACCTTTCGTTAACTCCATCTTTTGAATTACCTTCTGGCTGGTCGGTTACTTCAGGCGGTGGGCCATTTGACCTTGCATGGCCATCTTCAAAGAATCTACTGTTCGGTATTTCAGGTGATGGAAGCGGCACCTCTGGAGAAGTTAAATTCCATCTTGACAGCGACACGGAACGAACCTCTTGGGTCGGGCAGTTCAATGTTGAAGTACTTGCTCAACCAACACTTAATTTTGTCAGCCTTGAGTTGGAGGATGGCACCACATGGGATACACCATTTGGTAGCGGCTCCCATCCAACAGGTGTTCCAATGGTATTCACATGGTTGGTAGGAAACGAAGCGAATGTAGAATGGCAACCAACCGCTTCGGTCTCTCTGAGCAGTGAGAGCGACTTGTTTGGTGACTGTTCGAGCATCGAATCGATCAATATCGGCGAGATTAAATCGGTATCGTGTACGATTATTATTTCGATGACAATGCCGCCATTGAGTGAACCCTCATTCGTGTTGAGACTCGAAGGAGGGGGTGTTGAATACACTGAAAACATCGGCCTCTTAGTCGCTACGGTAATCGAATCAGTATGGCTTCAAGAACGCACGACTTCTTTTGCGACAGGCAATCAAGAAGAATTAGAAGTTACATTGATGAATGTTGGAAACGTTGCCTTTTCACATAAATTAATACTCGAAGCATCCAAGGATTGGACTGCCAGTATCGATGGAAATGATATTGCAAACTTAGAACCTGGGCAAGAGATGACTATCCGTCTCTTGGTACGTGCTGACCGTCCCGGAGATGGAACTCTTACACTCGGTTTGCAAGGTGCGGATTCTATGACAACCGCTTCAATTGAATTGAATGTGACTTCTGTTGGAGAGCCGATTGGAATCTCATCTCAAACTCTTCCACTTACAGGCATGGTGATTGGGGTGCTTATTGTAGCACTACTCATTGGTGCAGTCTTATTTTCTCGACGTGAGAAAGAAGTTCAGCTCCCACTTACAGCGCCAGGAATGATGGCAATGAAAATAATTCCATCGGTTCAATCGTTTACTCCAGTCCCAGTCGAACAACCCAAAAAGCAAGGTCCGATGTGTTGGTCATGCCGCAATGAAATCTCAGGTTTGATGCTTGGTTGTCCAGGGTGTGGAGCTCGATACCATCGTATTGACTTCGTAGCCTGTACTTCTGATTCACTGACACAATGCCAGAACTGTCAAACTCAAGTTTCATCATTCGTCGAAGCATGAAGTTGATAACCAAGTTTGTTTTGCTTGATACATCCAAGGGTAGTCTTTTGATACTAAGGCCGCCACCGGGGGTCATGGACCCCCGAGAAACAAACAATGCGCACGATTTAAAACGTGCCTACTTCCTTGTAGGGCTTCTTTTACTTTCCATTCTACCAATGGTGGCACCAAGTGTTGCTGCAGACGGGGCACGGGATGCTAGTATCTCCATCCAAACTGACCCAGCAAACGGTCTTGAAGTCAATCCTGGAGAAGCAGGCGAATATACTGTTCGAGTCTACAATAATGGCCCCGAGGCAATCACATTATCCCTTTCAACCAGTGAAGAAGCAACTCAGGAATGTGGTTCATATACATCAACCATTCAACAAATCCCAGGTGTTGTCGAATCCAATGATTACGGCGAAACTACAATGAACGTTTCTTTGAATCAAGCCGCTGAAGGTAGCTGTGATACCACGATTACAGCCAATGCAAATGAGGCTCCAACACCGCCTGATATCGCTGGGCAACCTGCAACAGAAACCAAAATAGTCACAACGACCGCCGGAGATGGCGCAGGTTCTGCTGTTTTCGGAGTAGATCTTTCAATGGCATCAGAATCTCAACGCCATCAAGATTGGGGGGGTGAAACTGTCATGGAATACGACATCATCGTTGAAAACACAGGTCAAACCAATGAAACAATTGCCCTTGCACTTACTGAAGCAGATGGAAGTGGTTGTCAAAATGCAGATGACCTCATAGTTGATTTAGATGAAGAAACTGTGTCGCTTGACCAAAATGAAACCGAGACTGTTACCGTTTCAATTGAAGTTCCTTCGGGCCAACAGGCGAACAAATACTGCTGGGAACTCACTGGTACAGTAACCAACGACCCATCTCAAGAAGCCTCAGATGTCGAAGGATTTGATTTAACGGTGCCTGAATTGCATGAATGCAGCATGGCTTTGTCAAAGTCGAGTATGACTGTGAACCCTGGCGATGAAGGAACACTCTCGACCACTTTGACCAACATTGGAAACAGTGATTGGTCAGTGTCGATGTCAAAAACAGGTAGCCGTTCGGGTTGGGTCAACTACGATGGTGCATCTTCTGGCATTTTGCCGTATGCAAATGGTGAAGGTACCAAGGTGTTTGATATCGTGGTCACGCCAGATGACTCCGTTACTGCTGGAGATGAATCGGTCATCCAAATCGTCGCAAAAGATGGAAATACGGTCAAATGCTCAAAAGAGTTGAGAGTTATTGTCGGGCAATCATTTGGGGCAAGTCTTTCACTTTCAACATCAATGCTTTCCAATATTGAACCCGGGTCCAACGGTACTGCTACGCTCACTGTGACCAACCAAGGAAACGGTTTGGACAATCTCCGAGTCTCTTCTTCAGCACCCCCTTCGGGTTGGAGCGTGCAACTTGATTCGTCTACAGTATCTGTTGGTTCGAAGCACGGCTCTGAGAAGACTGAGAGTGTCGGACTTATCGTCACTGTTCCAGCCAATGCCTTGGCGACTGAACAAATTGAAATCACGTTCTCCGTGTTACCTGCAGGTGGCGGTGTTGCCTATGCGGAAGTCATACTGACCGTGTCAGTCAAAGCCATTCATGGAATCGAAGCCCAAGCCACAGCACTTGAACAAACAGGTCGTTCAGGCTCCCTTGTGAAGTTCCCGATTACCATTCAAAACACGGGTAACACAGAAGACAACTATCGGTGTATTGAACAAGCACAAACTGCTTCTCCGAAATGGGATGTGCACTGTGAAGACAGTGAAGGAAACATCATTTCATCAACCCAAGGAATTCCTATTGCGCCACAAAGTTCCATGCAAGTGTACATGGTAGTGAGCGTTGATGGTGCGGAAGAACTCTCATCCAGTCGATTGACGGTTCGAATTATCAACAAAGATGACACATCACATTCAGGTGATGAAAATAACGATGGTGTGCCAGATAATCAACGGGAAATTATGTTCCTTGCTATTCTTTCAAACCGCATTTTCGCTATGGACGCCCTTCTTGTCGATGGAGGGCTTGACCAACGTTCAGGTACTGCATTACTTCCTCCTTCCGGGTCTCAAACATACGGGTTCTGGGTTAGGAATACCGGAGATGGTAACGATCGGGCCCTCTTCGATGTATCTGGGCTCGAAGGCCTTGCGACCCGAGTAATAACTCTCAATGGTGTTCCAATAGATGGTGGAATTTCAATTCCTGTTGGGTTCGGTATTTGGGATCAAAACAACAGTGCGTTCTTGGTTGATGCATCTGGAGAACCTCTCATTGGCTCGACAAAAGATATTGCTGAAATTCAAATGTGTGATCTTGGCCATTGTGCCGGCGGCTATGATTTACGGCCATTTGAATTGTATTTCGAAATACAGTTGGTTGTTAACCCAAGTGCGGAAACTGGCGATGGTGGAGTTCTTGAATTGGTCGTATTGAGCAGCAAGAACGCAGCGAACCGTTCAGGTCATTTCGAGATTTCACTCGATGTCCAAATCATCTATGGATTTGAATTTGACCAAACTCAAAGCAATACCGAAATTGACGTCACCTACCCAACACCGGAAACATTTTCGATCAGCCTCACCAATACCGGAAACGTCGATGCTGAAGTTCTTGTTTTCTCGTCTGAAAGCTTCCGTGGATGGAGAGTCGTTTTGGCTGAAGTTGAAGGGACCGATACTTGCGAAATTACGATTAAGGAGTTCATCTGTGAACTGGAAGTTGGTCAAACTATCGGCATTGAAGTGAGTATTCGAACGCCGGATGGTGCTGAGGTTGCTGATACATACAAATTCACACTCTCTGCAGAACCTGTTGAGACTGGAGTAGTCGACCGTGAAAACATCGAATTCACTGTAAATGGTGATGTTGAACAGGGATTATTCGGCCTTGGAATCCAGGCGAAACATATGACGACTGGATTATACGGCCTATTCATCATTCTCTTCGCCGGCATTGTCTACCGAAGTTTCTTCAAACGCTCCGGTTCTGAAGAATGGTGATTTTATCCCGCAGTGGTCTGGTTTTATCCTTATCATCCGATTCGTTTTCTACTGTTTGATTTGGGAATACTTATGGGGGTCCCTCAAGTCGGAAAGATTGCGGAGCGTATGCTTTGCACATGGGTGAAATTATGTCCGGGCTCGAATCGGTTCCGAGTGCGTATCTCTCAATTGGTTTTTTGACGGTTCTTGGAATAATCATGCCGTTGACAAATTTCGTCATAACATGGTTTGTTCGTCCACGTGTCGATCCTGCTCGTCCTCACATTACTCGGTCATATTTATTGGAAGGCTATGAACGGGATCACAGCCTCTATCCGCGCCGTTTAACAACCTTTGAATGCGGCAGTGAACCTGTTGGCGATGCAATGATACAATTCCACTTCCAGTATTATTGGTATGCTATTATTTTCCTTGTTTTCGATGTGGCTTTCATGTTCCTTGTCCTTGGAGGTATGGTGGCTTCAGATGCCACATCACCCGGTGCTGGTGAGGGGGCAGTCGAAGAAGCCAAGAGCGCACTTCTGCTTCTAGGGATTTTCTTTACCATTATCTCTCTGGGCGTATGGTATGTTTTCAGGAAGCGAGGACGCATTTACATTTGAGGTGGATTTTATGACAGATGCAGGAGATAATTTCGCAGCTTTCAACAGTCGCGCTTTGGTTGAAATGGTTGGTGGAGTCACTGACGAAGCCCTCAAAGCAACTCGAATCAAGCAGTTTCTCAGTGTTCTTGCTGGCCGATATTTCAATTGGGCCGGTCGCAAATCTCTGTTCACCCTCCACTTGGGAATCAAATGCTGCGCAATCGAGATGGCTGCTGCTGCAACTCCTCGATTTGACGGTGACCGATTCGGTGTTCTGTTCCGTTCATCCCCTCGGCAATCCGATGTTTTGTTGATCAACGGACCAATCTCCAAGAAATTCGCAGACAAAGTCGTCCGCCTCTGGGAGCAAATGCCTGAGCCAAAATATTGCATTGCAATGGGCGAATGTGCGATTTCTGGCGGCCCTTATTTCCAATCATACAACATTCTCGAAGGCGTCGATACGGTCATCCCAGTCGACGTCTACATCCCAGGCTGCCCCCCTCGGCCAGAAGCCCTCATCGATGGTTTTGGATTACTCCGGGAAAAAATCATTCGAATTGGCAGTGCTCCAAGTGCTGAGCGTGCCAGTGACAAACCAGTAATTGTGGGAGAGGACTGAGATGGTTGGTTCGATAACTCCTCAACAAAACGCAACGGCTGCCGATGCATGCATGGCTGCTATCAACGGCCGTTTCGGTGGAAGTGGCATTGAAACTTCAGTTCCAAACCACTCGAACGGCAAGAAATACGCTTTCGTTCGAATCATGTGCCCGCCGCAACATTGGATTGCCCTCTCAAAGTGGATGAAATATGACCTCGGCGTCAATTACTGTTCGATGGTGACTGGAACGCATTACCCCGATGGCTCACCTGAGCGTGGATGGGAAGTGGCTTACCATTTCCTCCGCCAACCTGTCAAGGACCAGACTCCAAACACCTGCACTGTTCACGATGTCGAATCACTTTCAGGCATGGACATACCAATGGAATTCGAAGTCCTCATCCCATTGCCACAAGGCGACTCACCTACGGTCCCATCCATACAGAGCATCTGGGTCGGAGCAGATTGGAATGAAAAGGAAACATGGGATTTGGTCGGTATCAAATTTGAAGGCCACATCAATATGCACCGTGTGCTGAATCCAAATGACAGCCCAGAAGGATTCCACCCACTGCAAAAGCAGCACAAACTTCGCTATCATGATTACAATGAAATGTACGATGACCCGCAAGGATTCATGCGTAAACCTACCGACGAGGGTCGTGTTAAGTGAGGAATTATCATGGCTCAAATGTGGATTACAATGGGACCCCAGCATCCAATGACCCACGGGTTATGGACGCTGCGCGTAAAAGTTGATGGCGAAACTGTCGTTGATACCGAGGCTGAACTCGGATACATTCACCGCGGTGTTGAAAAAATCTGCGAGGCTCGCGATTTCACTCAAATCACACCATACTGTGACCGCCTCTGTTATGTGAGCGCAATGACATGGGCCAACTCCTACATCTATGCGGCTGAGGATTTACTCGAAGCCGAAGTACCTGCTCGTGCAGAATACATTCGACTTATTTCTGCTGAAATACAACGCCTCGCCTCCCACTTGATGTGGCTTGGTGCTTTTGGACCCGATATTGGAAATTTGACACTGATGACATGGTGTATGCGTGACCGAGAAATGTTCCTCGACTTGCTTCAAGAACTTGGAGGTTCTCGAATGCACTACAATTACCCACGCATTGGCGGTGTTAAGCGCGATATGCCGGTTGGATTTGCTGACCGTGTCATCGCCAAGACCAAGTTGTTCGAGAAGCGTCTTGATGAATACGAAATGATGCTCGACCAGTCGACCATCTGGCTTGTCCGTCTCCAGGGTGTTGGCTACGCCAATGCTGAATCGATGGTTGATGCAGGTGTTTCAGGGCCAAACGTTCGCGCTGCCGGCGTCAATTATGACGTTCGTTGGGCACATCCTTACTCAGTCTACGACGAAATCGATTGGGAACCATCGGTCGAAAAGCCAACTTCAGTCAAAGGCGCAGATTGTTTCGACCGTTACCGGGTTCGTATGGAAGAAATGCGCCAATCATGCCGAATGGTTCTCGATGCACTCAACAAGATTCCAGGTGGGAAGAATACCAACTATGCCAGCGGTGATGAAATGATTCTCACCAAGGCGCCGACCCGTGCCCCAGAAGGTGCAACTGGTTTCAGTAACTACGAATGCACTCGTGGAGCATCTCAATTCCATGTTCAAGGTGGCGGTGAAGGCCGTGGAAAGAATCCGTATCGAGTTTCGATTCGTTCGCCTATGTTCATCACAATTCCTTATGTTGCAAAAACAATGATTGGCTACAAGATTGCAGATATCCCTGCAATCATGGGTAGTTTTGACCCGTGTATCGGAGAAACTGACCGTTGAGGTGACTGCTATGGATGACATCTATGACTTACGCAGCATCTTCCTCGGTAAAGACAGTCTTGTCTCGTCCTTGATTACTTCAGCGGTTGAAGGCACGGCTCTGGAAGACAGCGCATCAGACCTGTCGTTCTTAGTTGGTACTTTTGCAGTGGTCAACATTGTTTTCTTAATGCTGTTTTTCAGTCAATTCGGTATCCTTTGGATTGAACGTAAAGCCGCCGCTCGTATGCACGACCGTCGTGGTGCGACCACTGCTCTGCGTTCACTTTGGGTTGGAGAAAACGGCGTCACCGCTGGCGAATGGTGGAAGATGTTGCCGTTCGGTGGCGGAATCGTTGGAGCCATTAACAAATTCCTCAACAAGCGATTCGGTAATCGCGATCCAAAAAACCCGACGGTTGACCGAGTCAACAATCGTTCATGGATGGGCTACTCAATCCTTCCTGGTTTCTTTCAAAACGTAGCAGATGGGATGAAGTTCTTGCTCAAAGAACACATGGTCCCTCGACGTGCCGACAAACTCATTTTCGAAGTGTCTCCTTTCCTGATCGTCTCTTCGACGTTACTCATTCTTGGAATCATTCCACTGTCGAGCGGAATCTATGCGACAAATCCTGACCTTTCCATTCTCTATGCCATCGCTATCTTTGGTATTGCTCCAATTGGCGTCTTCTTTGCCGGTTGGTCTTCCAACAACAAATACACTTTGATTGGAGGCATTCGTTCAGCAGCTCAATTGACCGCTTACGAAATCCCATTGCTGCTCACTCTACTTTCCGTCGCTATTCTTTCAGGCACATTCAACATCATCGAAAGCATTCACTTCCAACATGCTGCAGGTTCTTGGAACCTGTTCTTGATGCCATTGGGCGCAGTTCTGTTTTTGGTCACAATGATTGCAGAAGTTGAACGTGTCCCATTCGATATGCCTGAGGCCGAGGCAGAATTGGTCGAGGGATGGTGGACTGAATACGGAGGGATGCGTTTCGGTATGCTGTTCATGGCAGAGTACATCCGTACCTATGCTGCATGTTTCCTGTTTACACATTTCTTCTTGGGGGGATGGCATTTGCCTTTCCAAGGCACCATCAGCCAAATCCCAGTGCTTGGTGATGCATATGTATTGATCCCAGGTGCACTTGTGGTACTCTTGAAGACCTGGTTGGTCTTCTTAGTTGTCTTTGTTTGGGCACGTTTCTCTCTTGCTCGTATCCGAACGGACCAAATTCTCGAATTTGGCTGGAGAATGCTCCTGCCATTAGCTGTCGTTCAAGTGATTCTTTCAGTCGTCTACCGGCTGTATCTCTTCCAACCAGACAATATGTCATACACCGCAGAAGGTGGAAACGCTTGGGACGCATGGGGAATTCCAATGTTCATCCCAATCGCTACAACCGTACTTTGGTTGGCCGTATTCTATGTTCTTCTCAATGATGAAGACAAAGACGCAGCGCCAGACCGAATGTATCACGTTCACACATTACAGGCTGCGGGAACGCACATTCCGGGAAAGGACTGAGGTGATTTAACATGCCAATGCATCCACACGCAAAACCGAACTTCAGAAATCTCTTCTGGTACCCATTTAAGATTACGCTGGTCACCGCACTTCGTACTTTCCCGTTCTTTGGAAAGTTGCTTGGCAAGAGGCTGGATTGGGGCTATCACAACTCCGAACATCCAGAATTCCTCGATGCGGGTAGTAAAACTCGTGCTGCAAAGACCTCTGAGTTCAATGATATCACTACCCAAACTTTTGCTCCTGACCGAGTTACTTCGGACTTGTTCCCAACACTTTGGAAACCACAAACGGTTCAATACCCTTACGAGCGACTTGAGGAAATGGAACCTTGGCTATTCGTTCCTGGAAATTACAATGGCAGAATCGGAGTCATTTGGGAAACATGCACTGCATGTAAATTGTGTGTAACAGCATGTCCAAACGATTGCCTTCACATGACGACTGAATTGCGAGTTGACGTATTGGATGGAGCAGATGGCGAACACGGCGATATGGGTGCGGACCTCGAAATCGGCGGCCATGCAGCAATTCTTCTTCCAGAAGTTGCAGCAACTCTTGAGGATTTCAACCATGTTACGGCACACACAGATGTACCAAACGAATGGCGCTTCGGAGAAGTGCTTGACCTTTCAGGCAGCACTGCAACTGTTCGTTGGAATGATTCCGGCGAAGAAGCGGTGTTGGACCAATCCGATTTGCGCGTTGCTGATGACCAAATCGTCTCAGGACGTATTGACTTGGGCCGTTGTATGTTCTGTGGACTTTGCATGGAGGCATGTGGATTCACCTCGTTCTTCATGACCAATGAATACGATGGAATGTCAGGATTTTCTCGCCAAGAATTGTGGTTTGATGCAAGTCGAACTCGCGTCTTACCATCTCTTCACCAAGAAGCAGTTGACACTGAACTTGCCAAGCGTGCTACTAAAGAACGCACCAAGCGGGCGAAGAAGGCAGCAAAGGCAGCCATTGCAAACAAAGCGGAAGAAGGTGCTTGAGATGGATATCGCAAGTTTCGCTGAAAATGGCGTATTCTTTTTATTCGCCACCATAGCGATTCTGGGCGCACTTGGTTTGGTTCTTGCTCAACGTGTAGCACACTCGATGCTTTCGTTGATTTTCTGCTTCATGGCAGTTTCTGGAATTTTCATTCTTCTGGGTGCTGAATTCTTGGCAGCGATTCAGATTCTCGTCTATCTTGCCAGCGTTGGCCTCGTGGTACTGTTCGGTATCATGTTGACCCGGCGCCAAATCTTGGAGGAGGATTTTGAATGAAACTTGTATCGTTATTCACTCGTATGGGCTTGCTCGCCCTCGGTATGATTCTTGTCTCAGTTCTGAGCGCTGACAGCGTTTGGGCCAACAGCAGTGAAGAGTACCCGACTACCAGCGGCCTTGCCGATTCACTGCTCACCGATTGGGCCTTACCGCTCTTGATTATTGGAATACTCATGGCTTTGGCTATGATTGGTGCTGCTTATCTTGTTCGTGATGAGCGGATGGAAAATCTTCTTTGGGAATTTGGAGGTGAAGAGGAATGATTGATCCAGCATTGGTTTCTGGCCTTTCTGCTTTGATGTTCGTCATTGGATTAGGTGGTGCGTTCACTCGAAAGAATGCGATTATCGTCCTCATGTGCATAGAGTTAATGCTCAATGCAGCCAACATGCAGTTTGCAGCAGCAGCAGTCCATCATGGTGATACAACCGGATGGGTCTACACACTCTTTGCCATCGCTATTGCGGCCAGTGAAGTTGCGATAGGTTTGGCTATTTTCCTTGCCGTTTATGGGCAACACGAAACGATATCATTGGACGATGTAAATGTCCTAAAGAACTGAGGTGATAGAATGTCAAGTACAGAAGTTACAACAACAGTTCACTCAGAATGGATGCAATACGCGCCATTGATTATTTTATTACCAATGATGGGTTTTGCCGTCATCTTGTTCCTTGGTCGGGTGTTTAACGGACATCCATTCTGGAAGAAGAACCTCAAGGAGGGGGGAATCATTGCTTTGCTCGTCATGGGTGCAAGTTTCATTCTTTCTTTGCTCTTGATTTCAGAGTTCCTCAAAGGATACTCAGGTCTTGACGAAATTTTCGAACAGATCGCTTGGGTAAACACAGGAATTTGGAACGGTGGCAGCACTACTGAACCTGTTTCCTTTGGATTCGGGATTTATGTTGACCACATCACTGTAATGTTGCTCTTTGTTGCAGCATTCCTATGTTTGCTCATTAACGTGTTCAGTATTGGTTACATGAATACCGACCCAATTAACGACAACCGTAACCATCGATTCTATGCAGAGTTCGTCTTGTTTTGTGCCGGAATGCTTGGAATGGTTTTAGCGGATTCATTCCTTTGGTTGTTTATCTTCTGGGAAATAATGGGCCTCTGCTCCTACCTACTTATTGGATTCTATTATGAACGCCCAAGTGCAGCATCAGCAGCGAAAAAGGCCTTTTTGACGACCCGTATTGGCGATGTATTCCTGATGATTGGATTGGTTATGCTTTGGGACCTGTTTGGTTCTCTTGACTATGCAGTGGTCTTTGACACGCACAACATCGAAATCGTTGCTGAACATTCTGCAGGAACGCTTCAATGGGCTCTTGGTTTGATGTTCATTGGCGCAGTTGGTAAATCTGCACAATTCCCACTCCACGTTTGGCTACCTGACGCTATGGAGGGACCAACACCAGTATCAGCTTTGATTCACGCGGCGACAATGGTCAACGCAGGTCTCTATCTTGTAGCTCGTATGTTCCCATTCTTTGGTGCAGAATCCTTACACGGGGATTTGGACGACCTTGCCTTCATCATTGCTGCTGTGGGTGGAATTACTGCTGTGATGGCGGCAGGTATTGCGTTTGTTCAAATGGACTTGAAGAAAGTTTTAGCGTACTCGACGATGAGTCAACTCGCCTACATCTTCACTGGTTTGGGTTGTGCTCTGTATCTCGCTAACACACTTGACTGGCACAATGATAGTGATGCACATTACATCGTCGTTGTCGCTTTCGGAGCAGCACTGTTCCATTTATTCAATCACGCTATGGCAAAGGGAATGCTGTTCATGGCAAGCGGTTCAGTGATTCATGAAGTGCATCATGCACACCATCACTTGCATCATGACGATGAACATGATGATGACGATTTCGACGCACAATCAATGGCTAACATGGGTGGTTTGGCTTCCAAGATGCCCATTACTGCCACGGCAATGCTGGTCGGTTCTGCATCGATTATTGGCTTACCTTTCATCGGCGGCTTCTGGTCCAAAGAAGGCATTATTGCCAACGCATGGAGAGTTGCGCTCGACGACCCACGTTTCCTCTTCCCAGCAATGTGTGTTTTACTCGGGGCAGCAATGACCGGGTTCTACATGTCACGTATGTGGTTGAAGACCTTTGCAGGTAAGCCAAATACCGAGGTTGCAGCGCATGTTAAACCGACAAATGGCTGGATTAAGACGCCTTTGTTTATTCTGATTTTTGTCTCACTTTCTTCAATTCTTCTTGCAGGAATGGGCTTTACCCACTGGGCCGCCGATACCGAATACAGTTTCCTTTCCGAAAAGAATATTTTCAGTGGTATTCTCTATGAAATGGAACACGCGTTTGCAAACAGTGATGCTTTCTTCTTTATCCTGACCTATATCGTTATCTTCTTGGGCGCAGTTGTGGGTCCAGGCATCGCTATGGCACTTTATGGTGGAGAATTAGCCGACGGAGAAGAGGCCAAACCGTGGATGCGTCCAGTTATTCGACTCAATTCATGGGTCCACAAGCGATTCCATTTCGACAATACCGCGTTTAGAGAATCGAGTTTGGCAACCGCTCTGGAAAACCGACTCTACATCGATGAATACTATGACAAGGCGATGGTGAATATTGTTGCAGGATTCTCAAACAAAGTGGCTGAAGTTGATACCGAAGTGATTGATGGAACCATCAAAGCAATTGAAAGCGGTTCACAATCACTCTCTTCCGTTGTCCGCTCATTGACCACCGGCTCTGCCCGAGATTACATCCTCATGGTCGCTGTTGGAACATTAGCGATTTCCCTTTTAATTTGGGGGGTGGCTTGAATGCAAGATTGGATTTCAATACCCTTAGTCGGATTCCCTTTGGTTGCAAGCATCGTCTTGCTTGCCTTTGTTTCGAATGCCAGTGAATCGATGCGTAACCGGTTGTCGAACCCAATTCGAATGGCTACACTGATTTTCTCATTGGTTCTTTTGGGCATTACAACTGGAATGTTCTACCAGTATTTCGGTAACGCCAGTTGGGAAGGAATCTCCTTCAACACTTATGAGTTCACACAACGCTATACCTGGATTGAATCACTCGGTATTCATTGGACCGTTGGTTTGGATGCGTTGTCGTTCCCAATGGTTTGGCTGACAACCTTCTTGCTTCCAGTGACGATTATCGCAACATGGAATGAAAAGAATGGGGCGATTTACTTCCCTATCATTTTGGGCATGGGCGGTGCATTGATCGGTGTCTTCGTAGCACTAGACTTGTTTATGTTCTATGTGTTCTGGGAATTGACATTAATTCCAATGTTCTTCTTGATTCTTATGTGGGGTGGCGCTGACCGCAAATATGCTTCACAGAAGTTCTTCATCTACACTTTCACAGCCTCTGTGATTATGCTGCTCGGTTTGATTACTCTCTACTTCTTCCAAGACCCTGTTCATCCTTTGAGTTATGCAGGTTCGATGACCGGTCGAACGTTCGATATTCCAACGATCACACAGCATGCATTGATGGAGAACAGCAATGGGAACTGGTACCTTGGTGCAAATATACAGAAGGTCTTGTTTGCAATGTTGATGCTTGGTTTCCTTGTCAAACTTCCAGCAGTTCCCTTCCATACTTGGTTGCCCGATGCTCACGTTCAAGCGCCAACAGGCGGTTCGATGCTACTAGCAGGCGTTATGCTCAAGATGGGTGCTTATGGAATGTTTAGGCTCCCAATCAGTCTTTTCCCACATGCTTTGGAATACTTCCAACTCGCTTTGCTGATTATGGGTATGATCTCACTTGTATGGGGTGCTATCGTCTGTCTTGGACAAACGAATCTCAAGAAAATGGTGGCCTATTCATCAGTCTCTCACATGGGAGTCATTCTCATCGGAATTGCGACCATGCAACCAATGGGATGGGCTGCTGCACTGTTCATGATGTTCGCTCACGGCATCATTAGTCCAATGCTGTTCGCTGTATGTGGTGCATTCAAGCATCATTATCACAGTATGGAAATTGGCGCTATGCGCGGTATGGCAAAGCATTCCCCTTGGCTTGCAACATCGATGATGTTTGCATGGATGGCATCACTTGGATTACCTCTCTTAGCAGGCTTCGTTGCAGAATTGATGATGCTCATTGCATTGTGGTATTTCCTTGCAGCCGAGGGATGGAGTGTCTTTTGGATGGTTGGACCTGCATTGGTCTTGGCCATCACAGCAGCCTACTATCTTTGGTCGATGCAACGCACCATCTTCGAAGGTGGCGATGAAACACAACCTCCAACATCTCTCAACGGTGATCCGGTTCCAGATATTGCAAACCCTGAGAAGTTAGCTATGCTCATTCTTGCATTGTTCACCATTGTCTTTGGTGTCATGCCGTGGATTGCATTGGATATGATGCACGACTGGACAATTCAAATCTTTGAAGGACTAATTTTACCTATTCTTGGCGATTTTAATGGAGGTGCCTGATATGTCAAATGCAACCATAGTCGAACCTTTTGGTGATGGATTTGTCAATGCGCTTTGTCCAGAATTGATCTTGTTTGCCGGCTTGCTTTTGTTGATTCTTGTTCCGAATTTGGGTCGAGGAACATTCCGTATTCCAGGCACACAAATACGACTTCCTTGGCTCCTTGGTGGAACGCGATTCAAGTTTTCCAGTGACCCACGTTTGCCGGCATGGATTGCTACATTTACCCTTGGTGGCGCCTTTTTAGATGTTCTTTACATCTTCAGCCAAGGCCTTGAGCGCGTGTCTATCGTCTCTGAATCCGGTAAAGAATTGCTTCTCATCAATGGTTTTAGCCGCATCTTTGAATTAATTTTCTTTGGTGCTCTCGCCTTGGCAGCATTTTCGAGTATGAATCGCCTTCAAGTCAATGGAATTGGTTCGAAAATTAGTGAACGCGAGTTGTATAACAACCGAAGACAGGCCGACTTCTACATTCTCATGATTACGTGTGCTCTTGGTATGTCGGTCGTCGCACTTGCGCAAGACCTGTTTGTTTTGTTCATCGGTCTCGAACTTGCTTCGTTCTCGACCTATGTCCTTGTAGCTTTCCTCAAAGAATCGAAGGTCGGCGTCGAATCCGGAATGAAGTATTTCATTGTCGGTTCGGTTGCATCCGGTGTTGGCCTTTACGGCCTTTCAATGCTTTATCTTTGGGCGGGTTCCCTTCAATTCAGTGTTCTCTCTGCAGCATTTGCTGAGTCAGGAACCACTGCATTACCACTTATTGGAATCGGCTTTGTGTTGGTTGGTTTCGGATTCAAAGTGAGCGCAGCTCCATTCCACTTCGCAGCACCTGATGCCTACGCTGGTGCAACCAGCCCAGTCGCAGGCGTTCTTGCTACAGCGAGTAAGGCCATGGGAATGATTGGTTTGATTCGAATGCTGTTAATTGTTGCAGCACCAGAATCCAGTGATGGCAGTGCAGTTTGGCTTGTTTGTCTCGGTGTTATGGCAGCGGTTACAATGACATGGGGTAACCTTGCGGCACTTGGTAGTGATAATCCAAAGCGAATGCTTGCCTACTCTTCTGTTGCACATGCTGGCTATATGTTGGCTGCTTTGACTGCAGTTGGAGCATGGAACTGGGATGCTACAGTTGCAGGCGATGCAAGTGCAGCAGCAGTCGCAGTCATGACCGCACTTATCTTCCACTTGGTGGTCCTCGTCGCTTTCAAACTCGGTGCATTCCTTGTGCTGTCGATCCTTGAATCCGAAGGTGGTGCATCTAGCCTTTCTTCGCTTGGAGGATTAGCCAAGCGAGAACCGCTTCTTGCTGTGGCTATGTTCATCTTCATGATTTCACTTGCAGGAGTTCCTCCAATGGCAGGTTTCCTCTCGAAGTTACTCGTCATCATGGGAATCGTTCGCATCGCTGTGGGTGATATGGGTGCTGAAATTGCTGATGGTGGCATCTATGTCCTTGGTGATATGCATTGGGTATGGTGGCTCGCTTTGTTGATGCTTATCAACTCCGCCATTTCGGTATTCTACTATCTGCGTGTCGTCGTTGTCATGTTCTTTGACGAACCGGAAGAAGGGCGTGAAGGCCCTCTTCCAAAAGGATGGCAAGTACGTGTTGCTATTCTTGCTTGTGTTCTTACCACTGTCTTGGTGGGTGTCGCAGGAGACTCACTTATCCGCCTCTGTGAAATGGCTGCTCAAAGCCTCAACTACAACTGGTGAAATCAACGAACACGACTTAAACGGCTTATTGCGTCACCATAAGACGCTTTTTTAGGGTGCTGTATTCAAGAAGGGTCGGCTGTTGGGGTGAATAGGTGAGGCTAGTTGGGTCGACGTTATGAAGAAAAAGTGGACATAGAAGAGCTTGCTCGTCTTGAATCTTCAGCAGATTCTTCCGGCGGTAAAATCCGAGTCAAAATGCCAAACCGAAAAATCAACGAAATGTTCGCATTTGCAGAGCAAATCCTTGGTGGTCGTCGAGTGACTGTTCTTTGTGAAGATGGTGAAACTCGCATGGCCCGTATTCCTGGGAAAATGCGTCGCCGACAATGGGTCCGCGATGGCGATTTAATTATTGTCTGGCCTTGGGATTTCCAAGATGCAAAAGCAGATGTGAAACATCGATATTCCAAAACTCAAGCCATGTATCTCTCTCGCAAAGGCGTCTTGCCGAAGGAACTCGATTTCTTTGGTATGAATACTGCAAACGATGATGATGACGATGAATTTGCTGATACTTTTGGTACGGTCGATGCTCCCGAAGTTGTAGAGGAAGAAGTTGCTGCTGATGACGCTGATGATGATGATGATTTGTTTGGCTCTGACGATGACGATGATATGTTTGGCTCTGATGATGGTGAGGAATCCCCTTCATCAGATGAAAAAGTTGTAGAAACAGCTGCTGAAACCGCTGCTGAAACAGCCCCAGAAAAAGTGGTTGAAGAAACCCCCCATGTTCCTGTAGAAGAATATCCTGCTGAAGACGTAGCCGGCGATAGCGACGATGATGATGACGACCTTGAAGCCTTATTTGGTTGAAGCCGTATGGATGCATGACCACGAGGTATGCGTATGGCGGATGAAGACGAATGGAATGATGAGCTAGGCTCCAATAAAAGCCAGCGTAAGCGCCGCCGTCAACACCGAGAACCTCGCAAGAGCAACAGTTCCGAACAAGGCAAAGACGATGTCTTTGCTCGTTCCGAAGAAGACCATTTCCTCAGTAATCTCGAAGCCAAGTCCGGTGCGTTCAACTGGATGAAAGAAGATCGCTACAAACGTATGTTCCGTGATATCGAATCAAAAATTCAAGGTGCGATTGGAGAGGGGACGTATGATTGGGTTGACCGTCGAGTCTTCGACCAAGTGTTTGACCGAATGACTTTGATGTCGCTGTATAAATTGATGAGGGGAGGAGTTATCGATACTCTCGATTTCCCGATTGCTCGAGGAAAAGAAGCGCACGTATTCCATGCTACAGATATCGATGGAAAGACCGTCGCAGTCAAGATTTTTCATACATCGAATGCCGTCTTTAAAAATTTGATTCAATACATCGAGGGCGACCGTCGATTTGGAGGCTTACGCCGTCGCCACCGGGACCTCGTCGATATTTGGGTGCGTAAAGAGCACCGTAATCTCACAAGATTAGCACGCTGGGGGTTAAATGTCCCGCAGCCAATTGGAATTCATAAGAACGTCTTGGTAATGGAATATCTGGGGACCAAAATTTCAGCATCACCTAAACTTCGAGAAGTGAAGATTGAGAATCCGGAAGAAGTATATGATGAATTACTCGAGTTCTTGGCAATTTGTTGGCAAAAAGCAAACCTTGTTCATGCTGATTTTTCACCATACAATATTCTTTGGCATGACGGAGGTCCAGTGGTTATTGATGTTGGACAAGCGGTAATTAAAACGCACCCGAAAGCTCAAGAATTCTTAGTTCGAGATGTCACACGCTTGGTCGAATGGGCTGTTAAAAACGGCATTAAAACTACACTGGCCGAAGCCATGTATGAAGTACTCAATATGAATTTAGATCATGTGCATCAAACAGCTCTCTTAGGAGAAGAAGAATAATTACTCTTCGCCCCAACTGACGCCTTCATCTTCTGCGAGTTTCATCATTTCTGCAACCGCTTCTTCGTCTTCGGGGTCGACTTGAGAAGCACGCATTCGACGAGAACGGCGTAGAGCGAGATCGGAAAGTCCAGGGACTAATTCTTCAAATCCCGAAGCAGGCACGCCCATATCCTCTCGCACTTCGATTGTCTCAAGTTGACGATTGGTAATACGGGAGCGTCGTCGGTCACGTTCAAGGAAGTTCAGAACAGTTCCATGTTCTGCACCAGCAGCAATCATCTCCACTGCTTTTCGAGCAGCGGCTAATCCCTCTTCTTCTCCAACCAAGACAACGGTTGAGTTGTAAATTGTAATTTGGGTATCGGTGAGTCCTTCAATTAATTTTCGAATTTTCCCTTCACTTCCGATGATGCGTCCTCGAATTCGGCGTTGCTGAGCTGATTTTTTACCGACAAAGTTACGAATATCTACCAATTCAAAGAAATGATGGTCGTCAAGTAATTGAATTGCTGCTTTAGGGGCCATTCCACGACCAATTGCTTTGATGACATTTGGAAGTTTCATCGCTTTTACAGGGTCGTAGGTACCAGGCGCTCCCCAGACAACTTCGACGTCCCCAGTTTCAGAATCAATATTGAATTCTCGGCATCCTGCAGCAAACCTCAACGATTTCGCAGTCGCCCCTTTGACGCCAATAAGAACCGCAATACGATTCATGGGTACTCGAGGAAGCGGTTGGCGCATGGGCAATCCTGTGGCCGACCTCTTTTCAATCTCTTGTTTGGCGTTGAAGTAAGGTAATAGCAAAACCGGCCACTATGAGCAGCACAATTGAAGGGGCAAATGAAGGCACTAATCCCGGTGAGCCAATCGCTGCTCCAGTGACGACCATGTGATTGTAGTTATTTCCCTCATCGTATTCATCGATGACATTGTAATCATCAATAACTAAACGTAAATCATACTGTCCTGTTCTCGGCACTGTATAATTCCAAGTTAAAACTTCTTGAGTATCTGATAATGTTCCTGAATTCAGAGTTCGAGATTCCATGACGGTCCAACTTACGGCTGAGGTGCGGTCTGCAGGGGCAGATTCTAAGCGAACAATAACACTGCCACCATACGCTTGATTGGATTCAATCATACTGGTGATGATGATATTGCCATCGGTTCCACCTGGCCGAACAATGAGGCGGTCAAGGTTGGTTTGGCTGGCATTCCAGTACAAATCCAATCCTGGAAGGATTTGGAATGAACTCGGACTTGAAGTATATTGATTTCCAGCGTTATCAATTACAACGGATTGGAACATCAAATATTGGCGCGATTTTGTTGCCCAACTGGCTAGTCCCACGCTACCTGATAATCCAGAAGTTCCAAGGCGCATCCAATTGTTTGAAATGTCCGGAGTTTGACCAACACCATTGGAATCAAATCCAAATTGGATATACGAATTGGTTGTGTCAATTCCAGAGCCATCATCGATGGCATTGAAACTCACGTTCGCAGGTAGGATACGACTTGTTGTCAATTCATCAACCGTCCATCCGATTGCATCAGGTAGCGTTTCATCGACACGAACTACCACTTGAGTCGTCGTTCCAATATTGCCTACTCTGTCAACTGAACGAACCGAGATTGAATGGGTTCCTTCAGTGAGGTTCAGGAGTTGGGTATCGGATGAAGCGTGACTCCAATTTATTCCATCAAGGGAATATTCGGCATAATCTACGCCACTGCCTTGACCATCATCTGCGTTGGTAATCAAGCCATTTAAGGTGACTTGAGAAGATTTCTGCCAATTCGAACCATCACCGACGGTGACACCCGAAAGTGTTGGGCCTGTTCGGTCGATACCGATGAAGAAGGTAGCTGATGCCGAGAGGCTTGAACCATCATATACAGTGATTCGAGAGTTCCATGTTCCTTCTGACATGGCTCCACTGCTCCAGTCCCATCCATAGGAAAGGCTGCTTGGGCCATCATTTGAAGGGGCTCCTGGGCCAGGTACATTACTAATTGAAGCATGACTGATATCATCATCACTCGCACTCCATCGATAAGCCAGTGTGCCATCCGTATCGATTCCAAACCATGCACGGTCGGATGCTGAACTACCATTTCCAACTACAGCGTTCAAGACGGTGTAAAGAGTGATCACGGGAACTTGGTTCACGATGTTGAATGTTCCAGAGGAGGCTACAACCGTTTCATTGACATCATCATCCCATGCAGTAGCCCGAAGGGTAAAGGAGCCATTGTTGTAAGCAGTTGAGTCGAAATACGTCAGCCAAGGGGCTGAAGTGATGTTCCTTACACTGGTCCAATTCGACCCATCGGTTGAGATTTCAATAAGCATGGATGAAACATTTGCATCTCCTGACATTCCGAAAGTCAGGCTATGAAGGCCGGTAATATCTTGATTTGTAGTTGGGCCATTTGTGAAGGTGAGTGCTAAGTTCGAGGAAGAGAAAGTGACGCGTTCCAGTTCATCCAAATGATTGTCCATCATCGGAGAGGAACTGAGGCCAAGGAGAAGAACGACGAGAATCACGCTCGACCAAGTTCTGCCCATGACTACATGACGGGTGCGGTTATCCTTCAATGCTCCCCTTCTTCTCTATCCTTTCGTCGAATATTTATCGTGATTAAAATGCTTTCAACTCCGAGAGTACTGAATTGCTGGATGAAGGAAAATACCCGAGGGGGGGCCCATTATTCTCGTTGTGCGGAGATGGGTTCAAGTGCTTTGCAAGTAGTCGATTACCTACATGGCGAGTGCGTGGAAGCCGACAATTGTGATTCTTCTTCTCTTTATCGCGGCGATGCCAATGACAATATCAGCCGAACAGAGCGGTTCAATACAGGCGTCTGCGAATACTGTAGCACTCTTGCCAGCAGTACCAGAAGCAGGTGGCTCAGTTACAATTTATCTTACATTATCAAACAGTGGAAATTATGCGGAGAATGTTGGGTACGCCTTTTACCGAGATGGAATCGGGACAAATGAACTGATTCGGTCTTCAAAGGTCGATATTGATACCAATGATACCGAAGAGGTTTCTGCAGTATGGGAGGGCCTTGCCGAAGGCGACCATGAAGTCCACATTACCTTTGAACATCCTCGCGGTTCCAATAATCAAGTTCAATTTTGGGTTGAATTTACCGTTACAGGGTTGCCTAATTTGAAAGTGACTGAAACACACCTCTCTCCATCATCGGGAATACTTGCGGGTGATACAGTCAACCTTTCCTCCTTAGTACGTAACCTCGGTAGCGAGCCTGCGGATGAAAGCATTCTCCACGTAGACATTCCAGGGGCAAACGACCTCGATATAACTACGCCTTCGATTGCAGCAGGTTCTACTGAATGGGTCAATACGACCTTTATTGCACCACAAAGCGGTTCATACACATTGATGGTAACACCTGATTACCAGAATGCAGTTCACGAATCTTCTGAATTCAACAAAATGGTTGAAATTTCATTTATTGTTGATACACGGATGGACCTTTACCACATTGGTGAATTAACCGTTGAGATTGAAACAGACGCGCTCGAGGGTCCATGGACAGTTACTGGTAAAATTGGACGTACCAATGGGACTGGCCTCACAATTGTACCTCTTTTGTTACAGGTTTCGACGCCATCTGGAGGATTCATTACCACCGCACCTTTCAACATCAACGTTACTGGAATAGGTTATGTGGAAACTGAATGGAGCCATGTACTTACCGCTTCCGAATTAGATGCATTACCAGTTGGCCTCCATATGCTTACTGCGAAAATAGATCCGTTTGGTAATGCAGACTTTACCCAAGAATCTGAATCAAACGATATCGCAACCGCACAACTTTCCAAATACGCAATTCCAGATGTCCTCATTGATTCGAATGCGATAGCATCGTCCCCTTCGGTCAATTCGGGAGATTCCGTTAATTGGAAAGTGAGTATTACCAATACCGGCGAAATACGCGTATCTGGAAGGTTATACTACTCGTGGGAGGATGTCGAAGCAACATCAGAAATTATCTATATCGATTCAGGTGATGATTACTTATGGTCTGTGGAGTTGACTACAGCAATCGGTGCTCACAATGCTATGTTTGAATCCCAATGGATTGCTATGACAAACAGTTGGGATTCAAATCTCAACAACAACATAGCATCAGGTGTAGTCACGGTCGAGGCTGAATTACGATTAGACTGGGCTCTTTCGACGCTTACAGTTACAGATTCGAATGACACTTTACTTCAATTGCCTATGACGCAGGGAGATACATATACGCTTCAAGTTGATTTGACGAGTAAGGAAACTGGAAATTTGACTTACGATTGCCTGGATGGAAGTGATACAATTCTTTCGACCATTTATGCTGAAGTAGTCAACATTGGTCAGAAAGTGACACTTACATGTGAAATTACTGCATCTGCTCCTTCAACAGTGGTCCGCCTTGTTCCTTCAGACCCAACGATTTCCACCACCTTTACTCGGACGTTTACAACGATTATGAGTGCTGAAGACATTGAAGATTTGAGTTCGAATTCGGAACTCGGAACATTCACGCTCATTGGATTCGGTGCTTTGATTTTGATTGGAATACTTGCCATATCAATTTTCCTCACACGTGAAACAGAAGAAGAAGTCGAACGTGATATTTTCGAATATTGCCCTTCATGTGATGGTGAATTAGAGGGCGATGAAGACCGTTGCCCGTCTTGCTCGTTTAATCTTAAGAAAGCCCGCAGCCAATTCCACGATTGCGCTGAATGTGGTGAATCGATTCCAGACTTGTTGGACAATTGTGTCTACTGCGGGACTGATCAAGACGTATCCTCGTATTTCGAACAACGAGAACGCAAAGAGAAAGTCGCAAAAATAGTTGTAGATCTTCCTGAAGAAGTCGATGAAGACGCCATCGTCACCGGAACAGAGAACTTCGCTCAAACCGTCAAAGAATTTGGTTTCGATGAGGAAGAACTCGAAGACGAATGGGATGAAAATATTGTGAAGGCTGAAGCGGAAGTAGAAGCAGCCTACGATAGGAAAAACGCTGAAGACATTATGCGCGAAGATATGACTGAAGAAGAACTCGAAGCATATGAAAACAGCGTCACAACGACGCTCAAGAGTATGAAAGATCTCGGCAAAGAAAGCAGCGGTATCGATGAGATTCTAGCATCGAAGGGTGAGATAATCGCTCACAAAGACGATAATAAAGAACTCTCTGCGAGCGATGCAGATATCCGCGGGAGATTGTTTGAAATCACTGGTGAACAGGGAACTATGCCTGGTGATAAGGTCCACGTTGGAATGGAATTGACTGATTCTTCTTTCGCTGGAAATGAAGTATCTGAAACGACTTCTGACTTTTCGGTGGTCGACGATGGAGCACCAATTGGGACGATCGATGAATTATCTCCTCAAGCGGCTAAACCAACACGCCGCCGTGGCGCTCGACGTAAAGCCGTAGAAGAGCAAGTACCCGATGTGGCTGAATGTGGTGCTTGCGGTGCAGACCTTCCTGCTGAAGCATCGGAATGTGGAACTTGCGGTGCAAAGTTTGAGTGATGTCCGTCAGCTTTCATAGGGTTCGTCATCGCTATTGCTCGGCAACCATTCTTGCGTCATTCGGACAGCCCATGCTATGGCTCTAAGGTATCAAACCCTTGTATCATCCTGCACTGAATTGATATGTAGGGCAAACTTAGGACCGGCTGATGAAGAAGAGTTGGGGTCTACCAATCATGCTGGTCATGATTCTCCTCATGAGTAGTTCATCGGGTTGTTTAGGGCTTTTGCAAATGCGCGAAACAATGGAAGATTTACGCGAAGCCCCAGAACTCAAGACTGAAACAATAAGATTCAACCACGAAAAAATATTTGACACGATTCAAATTGAAGAGTACCAAAACACATCGTCGATTTACATCGACGAATCCGTCTCAGAAATTGTCATTTATCGGCAAGTAACGCTTCTTGGTTCAGGAGTTATTGGCTGCATGGAGAACTTCACACGCTATGTCCGAGCAGAACTTTACACACCAACAGGTGTGGACCCTGTATGGTCAATTGATGTGTGCGAAAACCTTGGTCCTGTAACAGTCGACATCGTTCCAAACCCTACCTTTGAAACAGGTAATTGGAGATTGGAAATCATCGCTCGAGCCCAAGGCACTCCAAATTCAGCCTTCCAAGATAAATTAGAAATTAACATCACAATCAAACGAACATGTATTGAATATCCGTTGGAAGAATCTTGTATTTGACTCAAACCAGTGAATCATTGCAAGCATAGAGCCGAGAACAGTTCCGGCATTTCCCAGGTCGTTCGTGATTACGCACCGCCCCACCTTCGACCATCAAACGCTGCACTTCACGAACAGCATCCTGTAATTCTTGCTTTGCAACATCATTCCATGGAATTTGGTGAAGGTTTTCCTTACCATAGCGAAGAACACCATAAGGAGCACTTTTCCGTGTGCTTATTTCAACTAAATGCAAATAGGCGAGTAACTGCATTCGATGAGATGCATGCGGGTTGAATGGAACCTTGCCAGTTTTTTGTTCGACAGGAATAAACTCGCCATCGACAATGACAATTTGATCTGGACGTCCTCGTAAACCCGAGTGTTCATCGACAAGGAGATTTGAGGTTGAATCATCATCGGAATATGCAACTTCAACTTCTTCATCGATATCGATGTCCTGTTTCATTGATTGGAGGTTATTTTCAGAGATCAGCATCCGTTGCAGTTGCCAAGATGCAGCTAATGTCCAAGTCATTGCAGTGATGGAGAGAATAAAAGCCGCTTGATCCCTGTCCTTTGCAGCAGCCAAAGCAATGGCATGTAATCCCAGTACTATTGAGCCAAACAACAAACTGGCTTCGATACGTCCTGCTTCGAACCACCCTCCAATGAAACCTTTTGGCTGCCAAAAATATGTGAAATCATCAGAAGTGGATGCCAAAAGGCTTGTTTTTTGCCGAGGAATCGTTTCTTTCAAGCCCATCATTGAGCGCCATGGAATGTAAATCGCAAAAAGTCCAACGAAGAGGGTAGTAACACTCCATGCGGCTAGATATTGAGCCATGTGTAACGGTGTTACCACATCATCGATATAATGGAAAGCAAGAGCATCGACACTCAATGCGATGATCACAGAAAACCACCATGTCCAAATGGTGACAGAACGACGTATTTCGGATTGAGTGGATTGAAAGTCCTTCATCTTGTTGTGAATTTCTGCGTGCCTTTTGATTCCGGCGACGAGAGAATCCCCTTGGCCAGAATTTCCTTCTCGGGACAATGACCAAGACAATGGACAATATTCGTGTCGTTCCAAATCGCTCGCACTAACTGGCAGTGCAACTCCATCGCCATCTCGCCAAAAGTCACCTTCCGAGAGAGTGGCACTCAGTAGGGCGTTTTCTTTGACTTCAACTTCCAATACAGACCCCCCACTATCTTTACAGAGCGCCTTTATGCTTTGAGTTCTTCCTTGGCAATCCCATTGATTTTACCCTAAGGTCCAAGGTTAATTTATCCCATCCCTCTACGAAGCGGTTTAATATAGAGTCCAAGTCGGACGACTGCTGAGGAATTGCCATGTCCGAGGAAATGAACTTACTCTTGCCCTTTGAATCCTATGAGGAGAACGCTGTCAATATTGGTACTCAACAAAAGAGTGCTGACATGGCTCGATTCATAGAACGTGTCCGCGAAGATGGATTGTATCTTTTGGATGTCAACATTACCGACTCCCGAATTCGCTTGATTGCAGAGTTCCTTAACAGGTATGACCCAACTCGAATCATGGTTGTTTCTGCTCGACAATACGGCCAACGACCTGCTCGTCTCTTTTCCGAAGCAATTGGTGCAAATGCAGCTGTAGGACGCTTTATCCCAGGTTCTCTTACAAATCCAGTTCTTCGTTCCTACGTAGAACCAGATATCCTATTCGTGACCGACCCAGCCGCCGACCAACAAGCACTTCGTGAAGCGGTCAACTCAGGTTTGCCAATCGTCGGTATTGTCGATGCTAACAACAATCTTCGAAATGTCGATATCGCACTCCCTGCCAACAATAAGGGACGTCGTTCACTCGCTTTGGTTTACTGGCTCCTTGCCCGTGAAGTGCTCAAGGCACGAGGTCAAATGACCGATGAAGATTGGGCAGCATCCCAAGATTTGGAAGAATGGCAATCCACCTTCTGAAGTCTTCAACCGTTCCGTTTGGGCTTTTCTTTGAAAGCGAATGTCTTTGACACTTGTCTTCTCCTTTATTGCATCCAACTAATAATCAAGTAGCCTTTACAATTCTGTAAGGTGCTTCAATATTAAATCGTGAACAAGTAGTCCTTGCAATTCCGTAAGGTGCTTCAATATTAAATCGTGAACAAGTAGTCCTTGCTATTTTGTAAGGTGCTTCAATATTAAATCGTAAAAAACGAACTTTCGTAGTTTGTGTATTTATGTATGGACTTCGAACACGAGGACAATTGTTCACTCGGTCGTATTTGGCGCTAAATAATTTGAGATGCCATTGGCAAAATCTTCTGGCGTAGGTGCACCGTGCATCATATGCCGAATTTTTTTAGCCCCGGGTAGCCCTTTGGTAAAGGCAATGGCGTGACGTTGCATCCACCGAGGTTGCAATCCCACAGTAGTATGTGAATATTCGATGTACTTGTCCCAACACCATTTACGCCTAGCAAAAGCCCGTCCGATGTCTGAAAACTGATACCACTCCTCGCCTAATTCCTTAATCCAAGGTAATTCTTCTTCAGCCATCCAACCTAATCCAACTTTAATTTCACCAAAAATTGCTGGACGTCCAATGGCACCACGACCGATCATAAGGCCTGCTGCCCCGGTTGTTTCCAAACACAGTTGAGCACTTTCAGCATTGGTGATATCACCATTGGCTACAACAGGTACTTCGACCGCATCTACGATGCGTGTAATTGAGTTCCAATCTGCTTCACCAGAGTATCGTTGACGAAGGGTCCTGCCATGGACGCAGAGCCGAGAAGTGCCAATGTTTTCGAGTTCCTTACATATTTCCAAAGCATTATTGGCGCCTTTACCCGTTCCCAATCGCATCTTTGCAGTAACGGGCACATCAACTCGTTGAATAATTCCATCAACCATGGAGACAAGGTCATCAGGAGTACCCATCAAAGCTGCACCAGCACAAATTTTTGTCACTTTAGGAGCGGGACAACCAAAATTCAAATCAATGATATCTGCTGTAGGGGCTAACATTTCAGCAGCAGTAACCATGTCGCCTGCATCACCGCCAAATATTTGCGGAATGAAAGGAATTTCTGAGGCGTGCGATTCCATCTTCCGCCAAGACACTGCAGCCTCCCGGGTAAGGGCGGTACTATTGGTGAATTCGGTAATGGTTACGTCGGCTCCACAATCCTTGGCAAGTAATCGAAACGGTAGGTCAGACACGCCAGCCATGGGTGCAAGAAACAGAGGGCGCGCTTCGCCTTGCCACGACCCAGGCTTGGCGCCAATATGCTCGCTCATCATCCATGCCTCAGAATCCTTGTTTTTCAAGGGTTGGCTGTTTTTTGAATTGCATTGCCGCTTAGGAAGCCATCGCTTGCTCAAGCAATTGTGCTACACGGCGCATTCTGCGGAGGGTTCTATCGATACGAGAAGCGATTTCGCTGTGGACTTTTTCAGAGGTATAACCTACCATTCTATGGCCCAAAGGTAGTCTGCCCCCGAGAAGGTTGAGTAGCAACATTTGTTCATCTGCCGAAATATCCTTTACCACTTTTTCGACCTCTTCAACCTTGAGTTTGCCCTTCTTTAGACTGGAGAGTATCGATGACTGTTGCTTGGAGTTGAGGATACGTTGAAAACCACCCTTTTTCAGCATCCAGTCTTCACCACGGCGTTGATGTTGAGCGGTCATTGCAGACCATAGCGCTACATTTAGTCGGTCAATACGAGGGACTCGTTGAACCATTCCAGTACTGCGAAAGCGTTCAAGAATACGCCCGATTCGAGGTTTCTGCTCATCGAGGACTTCACTCGCTTCATCCAACGAAAGCGGTAGATCACGATTTAAAAGCAGTTGAAATAATTGCACTGAAATTGAATCAGCATGCGCTTCCTTACCAGGTCGTTCTCCAAGCAGCCCAAAATCCCCCATCCATTGTGACAAGAGATTTTCTTCACTTCCGGGGAGTAGTGGTCGGTGGTCGACAATTCCAATGCTGAGCGCTGGAGTCTCGGTAGCAACGGGCTCAGAACCAAGATTAGGGTTGCTACGATTCCAAAGCGAATCGAGTAAAGCCATTCGTTGCTTGACAATTGTTTCACATTGTAAACTAAAAAATTCGATGGCATTACTTAACGAACCTCCACGCAAAAAATATCTTCGCCATCCCTTTCCTTCATTGGAAAACCCAATGATTCCAGCTTCGACTAATCGGGTAAGATGATGATTGAGTGAAGCAGGTGTAAGTGCTAATTCATCGGCCAACATCTGAGCGTCCCAACTTACTTCGGGTTGAGCGAACAAATAGTCTCTCAAAAGACGATGAACAGGACCAGCTCTTCCTTGGTCAGCAGTAGCTTCACCGCGTTTGCGAACCAAGCATAACGTATCGATGAACCAACCAACTAAATTGTCAATCTCGCGTTCACTGGTTGGTAACGCAATCTCGGTTAAACGAACACTAAACATGCTACTCAACAATGGTTTCTGACGGAGGCCTTTGAAGACTATGTATTATTTGCCTCTCAAGAGGCGAAAAAGAGAATCTCTATCTTCGGTCATCGTGCCAATCGTAATCGACACCTTTCGAACCATGCCACTGGATATCCATGTCTATATGCGGCATCATTTCAATTCGGTCTTCACGTAGAATTCCTCTTCGACGGAGTACTTTTACCGCCGAATGAACGGTTGCTCTGGAGCGCCCGATTCGTCGAGCAAGAGCAGCTTGTGAACGGGGTACACCTTCTTTTTTGATGTCTTCAATAATCAATTTCTGTACGAGGGACAAACCGATTGGTAGAGCGGAGGCAGCCCGCTCTTCATTGACTCCAATTCCACGAAGAATCTCTACTTGACTTGGTGCTCCGGCAAAATAGCATGTTCGGCCATTCACTGGTAAAACTGTCACGCTGCGGTGACTTTGTAAGACATCGAGGTGATGGCGTAACGTCCCATTTGCTGCATTAAGAGTTGATTGTAATTCACGATAGCACAATCCGGGATGCTGTTCAAGTGTTGAAAGAATACGTTGGCGCAAGGGATGTTCATACGTTCTCGCTTTCGTAGATACACTGCCCATGGCGAGTGCACCAACCACTGTAGCAGCAGCGGCAACTCCGCTTGCAATACCTATTACACCACCTGCGGCGCTAGCAAGTCCTGCAGACAACCATGGTCGCTGACGGACCCATTGTGCAAGCAGAGGCATAGAACAAGGTTGGCCTTCTCCTTTCTTAATCCATCCCTCGGATGCATCGCTAACGATGAAGATCAATCATGAGCCAAAATTGTGCCCAGATGAATTTTCAAATGGGCGACAAGAGGCGAAAGAAGGCGCCCACATGTTCGACCGTGTTCAGTGAGGAGATAGGTCACGCGAATCGGTGGACCTTCGGAAACTTGGCGAGAAACAAGCCCTTCCTCGGCCAGATAGCGTAATTTATCAGAAAGTGTACGAGATGAAATCCCTTCGAGTAGATTTTTCATTTGATTGAACCTTCGAGGTCCTGAAATATAGAGTGCCGACAGAATTTCAATTGTCCACCTCGAACCAAAAACACTCAATGCCTCACCTGCACGGCAGACTTCATTGTGTAAATCATTCATCGGATTCAATTCTTTTTGAGTTCCTAAAAGTGTTCGAATCTCTCCTCCCAAATTGATGGCTGATTCGATTGAAGTTCGAATCACATTGTAGTCTTCGCGTGAAACTTTGAGTGGTAGTACCGGCATAATTAATCTCCTTATTTGCATGCTGACACTTCCACTACTTAATTCCATTTTAACACCGGTGCTCTTCTTCTTATCAAAGCAAAGAATCCATTGAACATTCATCTCACCTTTGAAGAAGTCTCACGGCTACGGGTGAGTATGGCCAAACAGGTGTTGCTCGTTCGAGGCGGCGCTCTTGGAGTCAATACTGGCATTGGTGGTGCACATCATAATCTCGCCACATCGCTTGCCCAAGGTGAAATCAAAGGGTGGGGGAGCACTGTGACGTGTGAATATCAGGTCAAAAAACGAATGAATCCGCTTTCACGCTTGTTCAAACGATGGTATGCACATCCGAAACGAATCAAAAACATACTCGAACAAGAGCACAATTACAGTCTTCTTCATGTTACTGACCAAGAGCAAGCCCATCTTATCCCTGAAAACTGCCCACTTCCAGTCGTCGTGACAGTACATGATTTGTTTCATTTCTTTCCAGAGCGAATCAAATTAGGTAATGACTCGATTGAAGTTGGAGAACAGAATCCACGATGGTATCGTCGCCGAGATCTCACCAAATTACGTGCGGGGCTTGCCCGAGCCGACCTCTTAGTGTGCGATTCACAAGCGACATTATCAGCTTGTCAGAAGTATTTTCCAAAGGTAAATTCAGTTTGCGTCCCACTTGGTTTGGAAATCAAAACATTCACCCCTCTCAAGAAAGAGCATGTCGATGTGATTGGACCAGCATCTCAACTTACCAAGATGTGCCATCTTTTGGTAGTGGGCAGTCATGCGCCTCGAAAACGCTTGCAATTTCTCACTCAATTACTGGGTGAACTCGATGAAGAAGTGAAGCAAAACATTCGCATTCACCATGTTGGAAATGAAACATGCCCTTACGGTGGACCATCAGCATCAGCACTCGCCCAAAAGTACGGTGCGGAGAATTGGACATCTCACGGTGGTGAACTTTCCAGTGCAGCACTCATGCTCCTTCGCCATGCAAGTGAGGCCTTACTTTTCCCAAGCGCTAGTGAAGGGTTTGGCTATCCACCTCTTGAGGCAATGGCTTGTGGTACGCCTGTCTTATGCTCAAATCTTCCTTCTCATAATGAGTTGATGCCCGAAGAAACTTGCCTTCGAGCCGATGATAAAGAGGCTTGGAAAGAAGCCATACTCTCGGTGTATTCAAATTGGCAAAATCGTACGAAAGAGGACGAAGGTCATGTTTGGCCGAAACCTCGTAAGGGCTTGATTGAATTCGCTTCTCGCTTCGATCAAAGTCGTTTTTGTATTCGAATGGCTGAAGTTTATGATTCATTGTAAGCCATTCTTGGAACATGATTCTCATCTTTCGAAGCAGAGTGTCACGAGCATGACCGATGGTACTTCGCTTATGAGTCTCTATTCAGCCAAGAGAATGTTCACTGAACGCAGTCCATTTCGACAGGCTATCAATCAAAGGCAAATGTCATTCGATGCTTACCGCTGAGTGAGAACTTCTCGCCGCAGTGTTCTTGAGTGAAGTTTTGTTGGCAAGTTCATGCAACCTATTCAACGTGTAGCGATTGTCGGTGCAGGAAACATGGGTTCCGGCATTGCTCAAAAGACGGCTCAAGAAGAATTTGATGTGCAAATGGTAGACCGAGAGCAACAATGGGTTGACAGAGGTCAAAGTATCATCTCTAATTTCCTTTCAGAAGCCGTTGAACGACGTATCTTCTCATCCGCTCAAGTTGAAGCGATTGAAGGTCGAATCACTGGTGTTGTCGGCGTAGAGAACACAGCGGTGAATACGGATTTAGTGATCGAAGCAGTATTCGAAGACTTTGACATCAAAACTGCAGTGTTCAAAACTTTGGACAAAGCATGTGGCCCTGACACCATTCTCGCCTCCAACACTTCGTCGTTGTCCGTCAATGCATTGGCTGAAGCAACAGGTCGTCCAGACCGATTTGTTGGATTACATTTCTTCTTTCACCCTGCAAAGAACCGCTTGGTCGAAGTAATCCCGGCACACGCATCAAGTCCTGAAACGGTTGAAAAAGTCGTTCAGTACTGTAAGATGCTCGGCAAAGTCGTCATCGTCTGTGCTGACCGTCCTGGTTTTGTGGTCAATCGTTTCTTTGTACCTTGGTTAAATGAAGCTTGTTTGTTATTGGAAGAAGGAGTTGGCACGGCTGCTCAAATCGATGCAGTTGCTCGTAAGGCATTCCGAATCGGCCTAGGGCCATTTGGTTTGATGAACCTCACTGGGCCTCCAATTGCTCTCCATTCAACTGATTATTTATCAGAGCAATTAAGGACACCTCGATACAATGGTGCGCAAAACTTACGTGATTTAATCGATGCCAATGAACAATGGTCTCTCGATGGAGATGAATCGTATTCCGATGACCAATTTACCGCGATTTCAGAACGTTTGTATGGGGTAGTTTTCGGTGTTGCTGCTCAAATTGTTGACGAAGGCGTATGTTCGATGGAAGACGTTGACCGTGGAGCAAAAGTTGGACTTCGTTGGGCCCGTGGGCCATTTGAATTGATGAATAAAGTCGGTGTTGAAGCCTCCAGTCGAATGGCTCAAGCCTATGCTGACTTATCCGCTGAATCAGACCCTTCTCGTGCATGGAATGTCCCTCAGTTCTTTGTTGAGCAAGGCAATACAAATTGGACCTTTTCCTATATTGACACTTCAATTGAAGATGGTGTTGCTACAGTGACAATCAATCGACCAGAAGCAATGAATGCCCTCAACGAAACGGTTGTTTCACAACTTGGTGAAGCATTGGATGCTGTCAATGCCAATGATTCGGTACATACCATTGTATTGGATGGGGCAGGAAAAGCCTTTGTCGCTGGCGCAGATGTCAAGTTCTTCGTCGACAAAATACGTGCTGATGCAATTTCTGATATTGTCGAATTTACTGCCAATGGACATGTTGTTCTTGACAAACTCGAATCTTCCTCCAAAACTACAATCGCCTTGACCACTGGACTTGCTCTTGGTGGAGGATTAGAATTGGCCTTATCGTGCGATTACCGAGTTGGAACCCGCAGAACACAATTCCGCTTCCCTGAGACCTCTATTGGGATTTACCCTGGACTTGGGGGTTCTCAACGACCTGCTCGAATCTGTGGAATACCTGCTGCTCGTTGGGCAGTCCTTGCAGGGAATTTTATGGATGCCTCTACTGCTGCTGATCTTGGATTACTCACACACTTGGTCGATGTATCTGGCGTAAGTGCAAGCGTTGCTGAACTCGTCAAGAATGGAAAGCCGACCAACAAATACCCAGGCCAGCCAGCACAACCTGAGAGTGCTGTTGCTGTTTTTGCCAGTTCCTTTTTCTCTGATGAAAACATGCCGGATTTGATGTTTGGAAACTGTCCTG
>Ga0308016_10000130_pt1 | contig 37874 bp, 30 predicted proteins | sample Neamet233_FD_203129 | JGI IMG/M metagenome (GOLD analysis project Ga0308016, IMG submission 203129) | Marine microbial communities from water near the shore, Antarctic Ocean - #233 | ecosystem: Environmental > Aquatic > Marine > Unclassified | place: Southern Ocean | collected 2014-07-28
CACTGTAGCGTTTATCGCTATCGATGAACATGGTTCTGCAAATGCTGAATTTGTTGAATTGTTTACAGATGGGAATCTTGTACTTTACGTCTTTGACGCTGACGATGCATCTGGGTCCCCATCCGAAGCAACCGATGACAAGCTCATTCGTGTAACAATGACCCAAGGAAGCGCCATTAACTGGGCTGCAATCTCTGTTGAGATTTCAGTCAACAATGAAGCACCTGTAACCTGCAACAACCCTGGTTTGACCGGCGGTGGCTGCGATCTCGTAGAATTCGGAGACACCTCAGACACATCATGGACTGTGGGGGATGGTGTCACAATTATGGAAAATGGACAACAACTTTGTGACGTTGCACCAGCACCTTGTAACATCAAAGTAACCATTACTGACACACAAGAAGGAAAGACGCTTGACGAGTCTTCCGCCAATTCATCGTGATTGAGGAAACGAATCTCCCTTGACTTGATATGGGCAGCCCATTTGCCTTGAAGCATGGGCGAAGTATCTGGCTCCGTATCCCCACTGCTCAAAGAAGACGGTGAAGCGTTCAAAGTCGCTGTACTTATCCCTACCATCAACAATGCAGATGAACTTGACATTGTGCTTGGACGCCTCTCAAAACAAACTTACCCTCACTTTGAAGTCATCATCTCCGACTCAAAATCAAAAGACCACACCAAAGAAGTGTGTGAGAAATACGGTGCTACGTGGATTGAAGACCCCTCTCGTAACCGAGCAGATGCCTGTAACTATGTGCTCCGACAAATGGACCATGAATTAGTCCTGTTCACAGACGATGATACCATCCCCCCTCTGGATTGGGTCGAAAAATTAGTTCGGTGGTTCAAGGATCCTGAAGTCGGCGCAGTTGGCGGACCCAATTTTGCACCCGATGAAGACCCGTTTGGCGCCAAGTGTGCCGATGTTGCCTTCTGCACCAAATTCATGACCGCTGGAACTCGCTATGGCGCTCAGCCAAAGGGAGAATTGGTCCCCATTACGCACAACCCTGGCGTCAATTCTGCTCACCGGATGGCGAACCTTCGAGAAGTAGATTTCTTTGAACCAGGATGCATTGGGGCTGAAGATGTGGTATTGGATGCAAAAATTCAACGTGCAGGTCACAAGTTGTTCATCGACCCTTCCAACGTCATGCCTCATCGACGCCGACGTCCATTCCGACCTTACATGAAGCAGATGCGGAACTATGGCTATACTCGAATGGTTGCGAATCAACGATGGCCTGAAATTTCCACATGGTCCCACACCGCCATCGGTTTCTTCCCGGCACTGGTTGTCGTGGCTTTGCTTGGGATGCTCTACGGAGCTCTTACAGGCGGAGCAGCGGCTGAACTTTGGTTCTGTCTTGGAGGCGAGTGGAATCTTTCACGCATTGCCTTCCACATCCCACTCGGATTGATTTGCCTGTATATCGGTATCTGTTGGCTTGGAGCTGCTATTGGAACATCTCCCCATCGCTCGATTGGGACTGTGTTCTTTGCACCATTATTTGTCTTCTTAGCGCAATGGGCTTACGGCCAAGGCGTCATCAAAGCATGGAGAGAAATTCGACGCACTGGTGGCAAAGCCGGTGAAGGTACACAAATCGATGACCGCATACGTACGGCATGATTCCTCACCCTGTGGAAAGTGCACATAGACTCGCCAAAAAAAGGGGAAGCCCTTTGATTGATTGATGTAAAGTCAAGTTATGGCCGGTCGACTCCAGCGACGATTATCTGAATTGGATACACCGGATCATGCGACTGATGAAGAGGAGATTTGGTCACTCATCCGTCTAAGTCTCGTCATTATTCGAATCATACTTTTTGTTGCAATCATCGCAATATCAGAACTGATGGAGAACTACTTCTTCTATAACTTATCAATGGCTTTGTGGGCTCTTATCATCGGAGTACCCTTGTTTATCCTCATCTCATGGGGAATCATCTTGGGCGATCGTATCATCAAAAAAGCGGATACTGGAATTGCAGAAACTACCTTGCTGCGTCCAATACGGGAACGACTCTAAGACTCGTCTTCATCGAGAGAAAGTCCTGCCATGTCACCAGTTTGGATGGTCCATTGACTGGCATAGACGCCATTCGCTGCAACCAAGTCATCATGGACTCCGCGTTCGACAATCGCTCCATCAACCATGGAAAGAATCTCATTGGCATTACGAATAGTACTCAAACGATGAGCTACTGCGAGGGTCGCTCTATCACTACCACTTGCAAGGAGATTTTCTTGGATGCGTCGTTCTGTTTCTGCATCAAGAGCGCTTGAGGCTTCATCAAGAATCAGCAAACTCGGTTGCTTGAGAAGGGCACGGGCCAGTGAAACACGAGCACGTTGTCCACCGCTGAGTTTTGCTCCGCGGTCTCCAACCATCGTATCCAAACCGTTTTCCAGCTCTTGAATGAAATCCCAAGCACCTGCAAGTTTGAGAGCAGTGCTGAGTTCTTCATCGGTTGATTCTTGATTATATCTCACATTGTCACTTACAGTCCCATAGAACAAGAAAGGCTCTTGGCTGACGAATCCAATTTTATCACGAACTGAGTGAAGAGTGAAATCGTAGAGTGAACGGCCGTTGATCAAAACTTCCCCACTGTCCGGTACATAGTAACTCATCAAGAGTTTGAGAATTGTGGTTTTGCCTGCACCGGTGTGGCCCATAACTCCGAGAAAGTCTCCACCTTCTGCTTTGAAAGAGATTCCACTCAAAACTTTGATGGATGTGCCAGGATAGGTGAAGTGAACATCCTTAAATTCTACAGAAACAATAGCTTCGTTCAATTCAATAGCATCGGTTTTATCGAAGATTGTCGGTTCTAAATCGATTGTTGCAAAGACACGCTTTGCGGCTGCTTCACCACGCTGAAGTTGGTTGATAAGAATACCAAAAATAAACATAGGCATAGTCATTCTTGTGCTAATGAGCAAAAAGGTCACTAATTCACCTGTAGAGATTTCACCTTCACCAGCGAGATATCCTCCCGCAGTAACCAACAATCCAAACGCAATTCCTGCAATGACGTAAATCATTGGTAAAAACCGGTTTCGATCTCGACTCGCACCCATTGCTTGGTCTCGATAATTACCTGATTCGCGACCGACCCTTTCGGATTCCCATGCCTGTGCATTGTATGCTTGAACAACAGATATTCCGGAAATGAGGTTTTCTAAAACCGCATTAATATCACCAGTCGATTCGCGTTGTTTCCGATATTTGCGCTGAACTCGTGTTGAAAACCAATACACGCACGGAATAATGAAAAGGATAGGGCCGAATAAGATTCCAGCTAATTTGAGCGACATTGAAGCCAAGATTACGAATGCAGTAAGGAAGGTAAATACGATCCGGATAATCGATGTTGATGAATCTGATACAACGTCTTCTAATTGGTTAACGTCACTTGAGAGAATCGACATCAGTTGTCCTGTTTGACGCATATCATAGTAAGAGGCTTCCATGGCGATGAGTGAACGGGTTGCATCCATGCGTAAATCGTGCTGAATGTTGTAACCAAGTGTTTGCCATGAATATTCCGAAATACCTTGGAAAAAAGCAAGCATCACAAACCCTGTAAAGATCATGATACCATAGCCAATGGCCGGTTCTGAATGAATGGCATTGATTGCGTCTTGAACAAACATCGGTCCGACCATTATATCGGATGTGAAGTAATCGACAGCCCACCCAATTGCTACAAAAGGAACTAAGTCGACAACTCGAGCACAGGCATTTCCAAGAAACCCTGTAACCAAACGGCGAGGGTATCTGAATGCGTATGGTACGACCCTCCAAACTTGGCTTCCGAGTACTTGAGTAGCCTCATTGATTTGCTCGGGTTCAAGAGATTGAGACTTCGCACCTTGGCGACCATGGCGTGACATATCTCTAGCGCATAATTCGTGCTTCTTGAACCCTCTCAACAGAGGAGCCGGAGTGACAGAGAAACAAATCATTCATGTGGGAGGCGCGACATCCTCTGCCTATGACGCCAACCCACCGCATGCGAGCAATCACTTTCTCAGCATTGATGTTGATTCAAGTTCTTGCCCCAATTACCTATGCTTCACCTTCTTCTGAGCCTGCTATTTCCATAGAAACCGACATTGATTTGGAATTGTTTAGCCAAGTTGGACTTTCGCCGAGTAAAACGCCTGCCAATGGTTGGTTTGAGCCTGAAGAAGGTGCTGGTGAACTCAATTTGTTGCATCGAGATGCTGGTGTTGTGGCTATCGAAGACTGGAGCGAATGGACCGGACAATCGTCGATACTGAACGGATGGTTTGTGCTTACACACGAATTCCCAGTCCCAACCGAATGGTTTTACCAACTGGATGATGCAGGAATTGATTGTTTCTCATTCCTTCCTCCGAATGCTTTCCATTGTGAACTTCAAGGAAGTTCGATTGATGAATTAACAAAACTCGAAGTTGAAGGGATTGTGCAACTTGACCCCTCGGACAAAGTCCGGAACAACCTCATTGAAGCGATAACAGGCACCGAAGATTACAGCGCCTTTACTTATTCCGTAGAAGGAAAAGCCATTGTCGACCTTGTTCTTTCAGGAGATGAATTACCAGAAGGATTACTTCAGCGTGATGACATTAAAGTGGATTCTTCAAGTGGGCGATTCGCAACTGTGGTGGCTGAAACAAGTGGAATAGTTTGGCTGGCCAATCAAGGTGGAATCGAATTTATTGATTTGAGTTATATTCCAAGACTTTCCAATGCAGTTGCTGGAACCATCCTCCACGCAGATGATGTTCAAGATTCGACAAAAATGTTGAATGCAAACTCTTCTTGGAGTGGATTAGATGGCAGTGGAATTGTCGTTACTGTTGGCGATTCAGGGTTGGATAATGGAGTAAATAACTCAAACATGCATCCTGATTTTGCAGACCACATCAAGGGGATTCTTTCATTCCCAATTCCTCCATCGAAGTGCTCATGGAATGGTGGCGGTGGCACTCCTGGGACATGTGATGATGGTGCTATGGACTACAATGGCCATGGCACACATGTAGCCGGCTCGGTTCTTGGAGACGGTACCGATAGCAGTGGAGCCCATGCAGGAATTGCCCCTGAAGCACAATTACTCTTCCATGCAATAGGACAAAACAATGGCGCATCCCTAGGAGGAATTCCGAATGACGTTGGAGATATGTTCGATTTAGCAGTTGCAAATGGAAGTCGAATCCATACAAATTCATGGGGTTCTTGTATCGGCGACCCTTGCTATTCATGGGGGCTTTATTCCGCTCGTTCGATGCAAATTGATACTTCGGCAAGGACCAATGACGAACTCGTAATCTTGTTTGCAGCCGGAAACGATGGTGTTGATTCGAATAGCGACGGCGATACTGATCCTGATACTCTTATCTTTGAGGCAGTTTCGAAAAATGTGATGACGATTGGAGCAAGTGAAAATTTGCGAAGTGGTACAGGAATGTCATGGCCACAGTCATATTCTGACAACTGGTCTGGAATGGTAGATTGGTCAAGCCGTGGCCCTGCCGATGATGGTCGCACCAAGCCCGATTTCGCTGCACCTGGAACCAATATTTACTCGACACGTTCCCGTTCATCAAGTGGATCTGGCAACTATGTTTCCATGAGCGGCACAAGTATGGCAACACCGATTGCTGCAGGTTCTACTGCACTTCTACTGGAACATATGATCGAAAACCGTAACCTTCCCGACCCAACATCTGCACTTGTGAAGGCAATTTTTGCAGCCTCTGCACACGATATGATGGGTCAATATTCATCGGCATTGATTGGAGCGGGGCGTGATGCGCCAAACAATCACGAAGGCAATGGACTGATCGATTTGTGGTCGGCAATGAACGCATCTTACATTCAAGATGAATCCGTTATTACAGATGCTGAACGCGGTTGGAGTTTTGTCGTTCCAGCATCAGCACCTGACCTCAGGTTGGCACTTTCCTATACTGACCCTGCTGCATCTGTCGTCTCTTCGACTCAATTGGTAAATGACCTCGATATTGCTATTAAAGACCCATCGGGAACTTGGACCAACCTTTCTGATGATCTGAATAATCTTCGAACTCTCGACTTTACAAATCCTGCCCAAGGTTCATGGGAAGTTCACATATTGGGGACTCAGGTTGCTTCGAGTGGCCCTCAGTTCTTTGCAGTCGCCATGAATGCTGAATATGCTTTTGTCAACCTTACGCTCGATGCTGACCTCGATGGAACCGAAGACAGTTTAGACGATTGTGCATTCACTTCTGGAACTTCGACCATCGACCGTCAAGGGTGTGTTGACACCGATGCTGATGGCTATTCCGATCCCACATTCAATTGGAGTATTGCGAATGGTGCAGATGCTTTCATCAACGAAATTACTCAATGGAAAGACCAAGATGGTGATGGTTACGGCGACAATACGGTAGGATTGAATCCAGATGCCTGTCCAATTCTGGTTGGTACTTCTACCGGTGACCGGTATGGGTGCCTTGACCCTGATTCGGACACATATTCATCTCCCGATGGGGGATGGACGACATCGAACGGAGCAGACAGTTGCCCAAGTATATACGGACCATCAAGTGGAGACCGGTCAGGTTGTCCTGATGAAGACGGAGATACCTACAGCGACCCTGACCCAAGTGGCACCAATGGCTCTGCTTGGCTTGTTTCCAATGGCGCTGATGCTTTCCTTGGCGATAATACGCAATGGAATGATACCGATGGCGATGGATTTGGAGACAATCCACCTCCAGCAACCCTCGGCGATGCGTGTCCTGCAATCTCGGGCACCTCTTCTGAAGACCGAAGAGGTTGCGTTGATACAGATGGCGATGGCTATTCTGATGCCGACCTTGTTTGGTTGGCCCACCCTACCGGAACTGCTGACGCATTCCCCAACGACATTACCCAATGGCTCGATACCGACGGTGATGGTTATGGTGACAATCAAACTGGAAACAATCCGGATTCATGCCCGATTGACTCTTCCAGTGGAACTCGTTCGTCCATTGACCGCTTAGGTTGCTCTGACAGTGATGGTGATGGATACTCAGATGCTGATGCAAATTGGCCTGCACACCCAATCGGGTCTGCCGATGCATTCCCAATTAGTCCTACACAATGGCATGATTCGGATGGTGATGGATACGGAGATGAGCCACTCGGTGCAAATCCAGACGCTTGTATCACCGTTGCTGGAACTTCTTCCCAGGACCGGAACGGTTGCCCTGACGCTGATGCTGATGGATACTCTGACTCGGACCCGCTTGGAAATAACGGTTCAGTTTGGACGACAAGCAATGGCGCAGACGTTTGGCCAAACGAGCCAACCCAATGGGCCGATACGGATTCTGATGGCTATGGAGATAATCCAAATGGAGTCTTCCCTGACCACTGTCCGGCTGTTATTGGCACCTCTTCGGGCGACAGATACGGATGTCCTGATACCGACGGCGATACATACTCCGACGCAGATGATACATTCGGAAAGGAAGATGGAGCTGATATCGCTCCAAGCGACCCACTCCGTTGGTCTGACTTCGACGGGGATGGATTTGCTGACCAAATCGATGATGACTGTCCAACCTTCGAGGGATATTCTACTGTTGACCGTATGGGTTGCCCCGATACCGATGGTGATGGATCTTCTGACCCAGAACCAAATTGGACGCCAACCGACAATGGCTCAGATGCTTTCAAGACCGACCCGACCCAATGGAGCGATGCTGATGGTGATGGATTTGGCGATAATGCAACTGGAAATTTAGCCGATGATTGTCCGCTCGTCCATGGAAACTCATGGCAAAACAACACCCTTGGTTGTTTCGATACTGACCAAGACGGTTGGGCTGACCAAGAAGATGCAAAGGTCAATGATTCGAGCCAATGGTCGGATATTGATGGTGATGGATTTGGTGATAATCTCGGTGGAACAACACCTGACTTTTGTCCAAGTCTCGCTGGAAACTCAACTTTAGGCAATCGCATGGGTTGCCCTGACGCAGATGGCGATGGATGGGATGATGTGGCTGACCAACTGCCAAACACTCCGAACCAATGGCTTGACCAAGACGCAGATGGATACGGCGACAACGCAACTGGCCCTCAACCAGATGCTTGCCCAGGAATCGCCGGAAACTCAACAATTGACCGCTACGGATGTGTCGATGATGATGGAGATGGAATGTCAAATGAGAGCGATGCGTTCCCGAACGACCCAACCCGCTCCCAAGATTCCGACGGTGATGGATTTGATGACCTCGAGGATGATTGTATCAATGCAGCAGGGAACTCTACCATGGATCGAAATGCCTGCCCAGATACGGATGGCGATGGATATTCCGACCCAACACTACCATTCGGAAATGATTCAGGCTGGAACAGTTCAAACGGTGCTGATGCTCTTCCACTCAATCCAACACAATGGAATGACAGCGATGGAGATGGGTACGGAGAGAACCCTTTGGGAACTCAACCGGACTCTTGTCCTTCTGAAGAAGGATACTCCACTTTTGGCACCTACGGTTGCCCTGATGAGGACAACGATGGGGCATCAGAAGGTAATGATGCGTTCCCGGATGAACCAACTCAGTGGCAGGACCTTGACGGTGATGGATACGGAGATAATCCAAACGGAACGCAACCAGATAATTGTACAACTGTCATCGGAGTCTCGTATCGCGATGTCTATGGATGTCCTGATTCAGACGGTGACGGGGCAAGTGATATCAACGATTTGTGGGTCAATGATTCATCTCAATGGTTCGATACTGATGGTGATGGACGTGGAGACATCCGACAAGGTACAGATGGCGATTCATGCCCAACTGTGTTCGGAACTGCTTCACTCGGAAACGACCGTGGATGCGTCGATACAGATGGAGATGGATATGCAGATTCAGAGGATGTATTCCCGAATGAACTAACTCAATGGACCGATGTGGATGGCGATGGATTCGGTGATAACCAGTCATTGGGTGCATCAAGACCAGATCACTGGATCGATGACCCTTCTCGTAACGTTGCTGAGGCTGAACTCACCTGCGCTCCAGAAAACATTCAACTCGACCTTGCTGGAGATGATTATTTCTCTTTCAGCTGCACCGTAGTAAGTGTACTCAGTGACATAACGATTCGTGTGGAATGGCAGCAACTCGCTTCCATTATCGCTTCGGAGCAAATTCATGTTTTGACCTTCACGGAAACGACTGGTTTGACTCAAACTGTTCTCTTCAGTGGAGAAGGTCGAAGCAATGGGAACTTCGAATTATATGTCACCATCAAAGAACCTGGTGTAGACATCGCCATGGATTCGGATTCAATCAATTTGAAAGTATCTGATTCACGAATTGATGATGGAACGGATTTGAATCCAGTCCAATCCAAGGGACTGAGTGACGTTGTGGAGATGCCAATCGTTCAGGCATTGTTGGGTGGTCTTGTTCTCTTCTCCCTCATGGGTCTGTTGATGATCCGAGGTAATGCATCGAAAACTCGACATGCAAAAGAACGTATTGAACATGCTCGAGAAGTCATTAAATCTCGTATGAATCGTATCAACGAGCCGCCGAAGGATACCCTTCGCCAAGCGTTTGGAGTCAATGGAAGAAGTCCTCCTCCACCTCCACCTCGACCACCTATGCCTTGAATCGGTAATTGAAAGACCGATTCACTCAAAGAGGAGAGGCGGCTGGGCATGAATAACACATCGAGCGGATATGGTGTAGTGGCAACATAGGAGGTTTCCAACCTCTTGTCGCGGGTTCAACTCCCGCTATCCGCACCTCGATTATTCCCCATTGAGTGTAAGCAAGAGGAGTGAAGAGACATTCATCAATATGTATTCATATGAAGCTTTGAGTGCCTAAATACCTACATGGTGAGGAGTAGGCTTTGAGATGAAACTGCGCCAATACAATGGAAAGGCATGGTATCAAGAAGAATCCGCGAGAACATCGATACGATAGATTCTACAGAAGTCGCTTCACAACGATCTGAGTATCAGTTCAATGGATGTTTCATCCGTTGGTAATCAGATGATACATGGTACGAACATGAATCCCTGTAGCACCGTTTCCAACCATTGAGTTGGTCTTTGCACCCCAGTATGTTCCTGCGATATCCATGTGCGCCCAGGTGATTTGTTCAGCGTCTTTCTCGTAGTTACGAGTTGGTACGAATTGCTTCAAAAACGCTGCTGCTGTATTTGCACCGCCCCATCGTCCGGCCCCGAGGTTTCGAGTGTCAGCGATTTTTGAATCGGTCATTTCTTTTTCAAAGGCAGGCAGAAGTGGCATAGGCCAAGCGAGTTCACCGACTGCATTTCCAGCTTCATGAATCCGAGTTCGGAAGTCATCATCATTCGACCAAAGGCCGGTTGCTTCGTGGCCAAGAGCAACGACACAGGCACCAGTCAGTGTTGCGAAATCAATGATGTATTCAGGGTCAAACTCACCGGCTTTCCACAATCCGTCCGACAGAACGAGACGTCCTTCAGCATCGGTGTTGAGGATTTCAATGGTTTTTCCAGAGAGAGTCTTGATGACGTCACCAGGACGTTGAGCATTGGATGATGGCATGTTTTCAGCCATACACGTAATGGCAACGACCTTCCCTTTGTGTCCAGTTGCTGCAAGCGCTTGCATGGTGCCAAAGACGGTGGCAGAACCACCCATGTCATACTTCATTTCGTCCATGTTTGCACCTGGCTTGAGTGAAATTCCACCGGTGTCAAAAGTAATTCCTTTACCGACAAGAAGAGGGCTTCGTCCAGGTTTTTTACCATTGAGTTCGAAGATGACCATGCACGGTTTACGTGCTGAGCCCATACCGACTGCGACTAATCCACCCATTCCAGCTTTGACTGCTTGGTCATAGTTGATGATAGTCACTTCAACATCGTCGTAATCCTTTGCCCATTCCCATGCTTGGTCTGCAAATGCTTCAGGATACATGTCGTTTGGAGGGCAATTACCGAGATCTCGAGAGAGGTGAACACCAGAGGCAACACCTGCATGGATTTTGATGACTGATGCAAGTTCGTCTTCTTGTCCTTCGTCACAGGTGATTCGAACATCAATCTCGCTTTCCTTTTCATCATCATCTTGTTGTTTGTAGTGGTCATAGGAATAATCGCGCAAGAGCATACCTTCAGAAAAAGCACCCATTACTACGATAGAAACACCGGTAAACTTGACGGTCAAATCAGTGCCGTGTACTTTCTTTCGGTTGGCGATGACTGCAGCGCCTGCTTTTCTGTAGGCATGAATATCTGCATCGTCTTCTTTCCCAAGACCAACGAGCATTGCTTTTCCACCTTCGCCACCGACAATTGACATCGTCGATTTCAATTTCGCTTTGAAATCTCCATCTTGAAGAATACGATTGATTTGACCCTTCAAAGCGGTATGAAGGCCTGCTTCAAGAGATTCCGGAACTTCTTCCGAACCTTCGAAAAGGGGCAGTATTAGAGTTCCGTTAATGTTGTGGCCGGGGCTTACGCTTACGTTCATGAGTTCACCTATCCTTGCGTAGTCCTTCGGGCACTTGAAACCTCGCGCCAAGATTTCAGCAAAGAAAAATCAATGAACACGGTCATCCTTGGACCGATAATGGAGTTGTATCACTCTCAAGTTGTCCAACAATATCATCTCCACCAAGTTTCCGATAGAGAGTCCAACATAACCAAATGGCAAAAGCGAATAAGGGTATGCTCGCTCTAAATGCCCATCTGTATTGGTTAACTATATTCATTGCAGTACCTTGAAGAAGGGCAAGGAGAGTCACAGATAAACCAATTCCAATCGCTTGACCTACTAAGGTCACCATTGTCGATAACCCCATCGCTCGATTCCTCTCCTCAGTGGTTGAGTGTTCGGCCATCAAACTGTCCGCAGAAACAACCAAGAAAGGATAGATTGGAATGATAAAAATAACCACTGATATGAGAGGCGAAACGCCAACAGCGAATACACTCCACAATACGCCATATCCTATTGCTGCCCAAACCAAAGTTGTAGCAGGTCCAAATAAATCGACAAGTCTTCCAACATAAATCAAGAGAATAATTCCTGCAAGTTCAGCCCATCCAAAAAAGATCGAGGAGAAGACTACATCAACACCGATGACTTCTAAATAACGAACAGAAGGAAGAATGACTGCACCTCTCGGAATGGAGAGAGCCAGAACTGCACCTAAAATTAACAGAACCCACGGACTTTTGAATTTCAAGGAATCCTTCATTTTTTCAGACTTTTTCTTGGATTTTCTTTTCTTACTCGTCAGCATCGTCGTATCAAAATATTTGAGACTCCTGCTTGCAAACAGTGCGATGAGCAGAGCAATTGTGGAAAGAAGAAGACAAACGATTAATCCTCCTAACTCGTAAACTGAGCCGATGATTAAGCTCATCGAACCTGAAGCCAAATACGCAAAAGCCCATGTGAGGCTAATCGCTTCTCCATGTGAATTGGGATAGAGTTCTGTGGCAATGGCAAAAATGAGTTTGAAGGAACCAAAGAGGAGGGCTTGAACGGAAGTAGCAAGAATGAAAGCATTCAAAGAAAGGAAAGGTAAGATCACAGTGAGCGATATGTTTGCAAGTAAACATGCGATCAATATTTCAGTTCGTTTTCCGGTCCGATCCGCAAGATAGCCAGACAAAACGGCTCCAACTCCCAATCCGAGCGTTAAGACCCCGATATGTAAGATGACCAAAGATTCACTGGCACCTAACATCCGGGAGTGATAATTCATAATTGAAGCGATTGAAAAAGCAGAGGTCCAAATTCCTGCTGCGGCGATACAGAGTGTTTTGATAATTGGTAAATCTGAGCCGTCTTCATAGCCGTGAGATTCAGACAACGAGCGTACTCTTCGCCAAAGCCAGACCCCTGTGATGAGGAAAAATGGTAAACTTGAAAGTTGTAAAACTGCAGCGACACCACTACTCATCGAAGAAAGTGTCTGGACACTTCCGCTTACCAATTCACTCGAGACTGATTCTGAGACCCATCGGCTTGATTCAACAAGTCGAACTTGGTAATGGAGTTGCCAAACTCCTCCCTCAGTTAATCCTGAAAAATTATTAAGAACGACTTTGGAAGAATTGGTTGCATTTACCAAAAAGTAACTTGAATTCCAAGTAATTTCACCTGATGAATCGATGTATTGTAATGTAGCATTTGCCGTAGTGGCCCGACCAAGGTTGTTGATGTCTAACGTCACTTCATCCTCATCGATGACAATCGATTGAACATCTAAGCGGGCTCTCCAACTCCACACGTTGTCAATAAGATAACGCATAACTTCGAGTTCTTCACCCAATCGATCAGAGAGTGCTTCTGCAGTTCCAAGCAACCATTGTTCATCATCGGTTTCAAAGGTGAACGTCGGGTATCCCATGACACCATAGCCGTAGTCACGAGAAGTCCCTGAATTAGGATACAATCCTTCGTTGGCATTGCGAATCGGTATATCCGAGATGTTAGCATGGACATCTTCACGGATGAAATGGAACATTTCCCAATCGATCGGTTGGTCAGGAATATATCCCCAAGGATGCAACATAATCCAAACACCAGTATGCATCGTGACATACAAGTCAGCATTGGGCACAACGGTGTTCATGTAATTGGCATTGGCAGCAGTTTCCGCTTCACTAAATGGGCCACTACCAGGCTGGGTTTCATCTTGCTCATTCCAATGGTGATCGTAATTTCGATTCAAATCCACTTGGTTGATGTTCCACCGGGTATCGAGATCGTTACCATCCGCATTGAGCATAATGAGAACATGAAGTTCAGTATTGGTAAGGACATCAATGGCTTCTTGGTCGCCAGCAGCCCATCCTTCGATATAGAATTCTGCAGTAAGGAAAGCCAATTCAGTTCCAAGATGTTCATTACCATGGTGACCTCCGTCGATATAGACAATCTCTTTGTCGCTACCATCAGGCTTTGTATCGTTACTCCAATCTGAGATTCGAACCACCCAGAGGTTTTTTCCGAGTTCGGTTTGCCCTGCAGAAGTCAAATCAACAATGTCGGGATGGTCATCGGCCCAGGCATTCACATCAGCTGTCAGCGTTGTATATGTGTGGTACCAATGTTCCTGAATAAGGTCAGGTTGTTGGGCAGTTGTGAGCATTGGCACAGACGCACTGGCTAAGAGAAGAACACAAAGAGCCCAAACGCGCATGGACTACGGTCACAGTGGTCGTTCAAGAACTTAACCAACGAATTACCAATCCGAGGTAAACGCATTTGGATTAGTCACCCTTTCGGATTCACGTGTCCAGATCGAATTGATATTGGTTTTACCACCGTAGATATCTGCAAATGGATCGATGTCTTCAGGATCTCGATTTCGTTGCATGTAAGACTCGACCCGTTCTCGTAGGTCTGGTTTGAATTTCCAATAGTGAATCCTCCATTCACGCCCGTCCCAAAGAGTTGTTTCTTCAGATTCAGTCGTAAGCAAGTCGTAATCTTGGAACATGTAGAACAAGTTACGGTCGGTTGGTTCCAAGGCGTTGTCGATAATGCGGTTATAGAATCCAAAGAATCCAAGAGCGTGTTCTGCCATGCCTTGAGCAACTTCTTCATCCATCTCCAAATCGATATGTTGTTGGATTGCTCGAGTAAGTTCTGATAATGTCATTGTCATTTCTTGTTCCCTCCGCTCGCTGCTTTCTTACTCCGCAGACACAGTATAGTATTGTCATCCGACCCATATAGACTCATCGCTGATATTTCATGAAAAGAATAAAAATCAGTCAACTTTGTCCCTCCAAGCATCGAAATGTGGGGGCAACGGATGCCCCCCGACATACAGCCCAACCAGCGACTCACCTTAAACAACATCAAACAACAGCCTCAAGAACACCCGTGCAAGGGCAAGGTTGTGAGCGAAGACTATGTTGAGGGAAATTTCCTCGGTTTACCCGAACAGGGTGAAAATGTAGATGTCGTGGTCTTACAAGTACCCTACGAACTCACCACATCCTATGGACAAGGTACAGCACAAGGCCCCGCTGCCTGCGTCGCCGCCAGTGGACAAGTCGAATTGTTTGATGCCTCACTCGACCAAGACGTACCAGACGGAGCCAACATCTATACTGCTCCCGAATGGGATGGAGAAGGAAATAATTTAGGCGAGCAATTGGACAAGATCTGTGGTTATTTACAACCATGGTATGCCGGTGATTGCTTTCCAATGGTCCTCGGTGGTGAGCATGGGATTCTACCACCGTTGGTTCTTGCTGCTCAACATCACCCTCTGGTCAATGGAGACCTCAGTAACCTCACAGTAGTCCAAATCGATGCACATGCAGATCTTCGAGAAGAACTCAATGGAGAGGCTTATTCACATGCATGTGCAGCAGGTCGAAGTCTTGACCTCGGCATTGGGCGTTTACTTCAAGTAGGGATTCGCGCCTATTCAAAACAAGAAGCTGAACTGATTCAAAGCGATGAGAGAATCACGACATTTTTCGCTCGCGAAACACAATCCACAATCCATGGAAAAGCAGCATGGAATCGATGGCTCGAGACACTTCACACCCTTTCAGGACCCGTTCATTTGACCGTGGACATCGACGGACTCGATGGAAGTCTCGTACCTGCTACTGGAACCCCAGTCCCAGGAGGGTTGTCGTTCTGGCAAGCCATCGAAACCATTGAAGCGGTCTTTTCAGCTCCGAATGCCACGGTCATCAGCGCAGATATCAATGAAATTGTGGCTCAAGAAAATACACCTCTCACTGAATTCACAGCCGCAATGCTCGCAACCAAAGCCATCTCTGCTCACCTTAAGGCTCGAAAGGAAGGAAGGTGGAGTGCTCATGGATTGCAATCCGGCCGTCAACGTAATTCGAATGAATCAACTTATTTTAGGCAGCAAATGAAGGAAGAGAAAGAAAAATTTCAATAACGAATGTGCGTGCGAAAGAAAAGGAACAGGTGAGTGTCATGACAAATCTTCAAGCCCATGGAGCCCATGTATTTCTCGATTATACAGGGTATGTTTCTCCAAAACCGAACGATGGTGAATGGATACTGGAAGTTCTTGAACAAGCAGTTGAACGCAGTAATGCTCGGAATGTTCATTCACATGTTGAACAATTTGATGGCTCACATTCACCCATTGGATTTGCAGCAGTGGTGTTACTCGATGAAAGCCACGTCTCCGCCCATTGTTATTCTGAAAAAGGATGGCTTGCCTTGGATTGTTTCACCTGTGGAGATTCAGACCCGAACGCCTTAGCCGATGATATCCACCGACAACTCCTCGAATACATTCCGTCGTTAACACTCAAGCGAAGGCAACACCTTCCTCGCTTCTTGCATGAGGAGGGATGAAATGTCAGTCCGACAATTTGTAGATCAGCATTATCGACATTTCAATGCCGGTGAACTCGCAAGAGCTGCACATTCTCTCACTCAATTTTTAGCAGATGGTGGCAAAATATTTCTCACCCTTGCTGGTGCCATGAGTACTGCTGAACTCGGTCGAAGTTTGGCACCTATGATTCGTGCAGGTCACATCGCTGGCATTTCGTGTACCGGTGCGAACTTGGAAGAAGATGTATTCAATTTAGTCGCTCATAACTCCTATGTTTCAATCGAAAATTGGCGTAACTTATCGGCAGAGGATGACGCTGAATTGCTTCGTCAAAACCTCAACAGAGTCACCGACATTTGCATTCCCGAAGAAGAAGCCTTCCGTAAAATCGAGCATCATATTGTTTCCTGTTGGAAAGAGGCTGACCTGTCGGGCATCTCGAAACTCCCTCACGAATTCTTCTATCAGTTATTGCAAAGTGGAGTATTGGAGCCGACCTATGAAGCAAATCCAGAAGACTCGTGGTTACTTGCGGCTGCACAAACAAATCTTCCATTGTATGTACCTGGGTGGGAAGACTCAACCCTTGGCAATATTTTCGCTGCTCGTTGCCTCGAAGGTAAAATCCGTTCGACTACACTGAAAAATGGTGTCGAATACATGATGCATTTAGCGCAATGGTACGAATCAAGAACGGATTCTTTGGCCTTTTTGCAAATCGGAGGTGGCATTGCCGGGGATTTCCCGATTTGTGTTGTTCCGCTGTTGCACCAAGATTTGGAACGAAAAGTTCCTTTGTGGTCTTGGTACTGCCAAATCAGCGAATCATCACCATCGTATGGAGGTTATTCAGGAGCGCCTCCAAACGAAAAAATCACTTGGGGTAAACTCGCTGTTGAGACGCCAAAATTCGTGATCGAGAGTGATGCTACCATCGTTGCACCTCTTTTGTTTGGATATGTTCTCGACCTGTAAACATCGACTTCTCAAACATTTTCCCGACGCACGATGGAGCACAAGTATTGAAGAGGAGCAGACTTGACCTCTTTCTATGAGCATGCGAAAGCCGAGAATTGCATTTGCACTTCTGTTGATGATGGTACTCCCGTTGGTATTCATCGCAACTGCCGATGGCCAACCTGCCCAACCTACCATCAACGCCGCTTGGCTTGAGGGAGATAACGGTCAAAATCAGCATGCATATCTCATCACTTTTGCCGATAACGGTTCATATGATATTGAGATTGATGTGACTCATCTCCACAATGGCACAAGCCTTGCCACTAATGCGTTCATCACTTGGAGTTCGAACGACAATCAACGTGTAGCCCACGTCGAAATCAATACAACACTGGAATGGCAAGATGAACTCTCGATTACTGTCACCATCAACGCCTGGGATGGCACACAACTTCTGGAACCGGTTCAAACCGTGCGTTCATTCACAGTTGGTACATGGAATCAGCCCATGGCAGACCATGAAGTCCTACTCAAAACAACATGGGACCTCGATCAAACCTACATGACTGACGAGGGTGAACAAGGATTCTCCTTAGATTTCGACGGCCAAGGTTGGCAAATGCGTCAAGGAACAGTACTCAATTCATGGGAACTTGGAAACGGCAATCTTACGACTCTTGAAAATACCAATGAGAGTTCAACGAACCTCACCTTATCACTCGATTCGATTTGGAAGAACGAAACAATCCAATCCGGCACCCTTACCTCTCAAGTCTTTGATGCAAGAGGCAGTGGAATTCTACATTTGGTTACCCTCGATGGAGCATCACGCAGTGAAGTGACGGCCAATGTTTCCGAAGGTTGGTTTAACCGTTCCATGATCGATGGAGAACTATCAGAACGACTACGAATCGAAGCAACAGGAGATTTGCTCATCAATGAACAAGATGATGAGGGTAATGAAGGCCTCAATGTAACGGGTGACATCAGTGTCTTTTTCCTCGAAACATGGGATGAAAATGGCGTTCGAAGATTACAACATACACAATTTGAAGCACTTGCCGACATGATCGTTAATGAGGAAGATTTCCGAATGGATGTCTCCTTAGATGGTTTGACTGTCCTTGAACGTTGGGAAGATGGAGTTCGCACAGAGCAAAAGAGCGAATTTCTTGGCCAAGGTACATTTGGAGTCAATGATGAAGATGAAAATGCAAGCGTCATGGTGAATGGAACCATTCATCAATTACACTGGTTAACCGAGAATGGGAACACGTTGAAAGATGATTTACATCTTGATGGAGTCATCACTGGTGATGCCCAAGGTACCTTTGGAATCGTACGAGGAATTGAAGAGACTGGTAACCAAGCCAATGCTACACAGGTCGTCTTCTTGGTCAATGTGATTCATCAAGAAACATGGTTCAATATTACTGGCATTAACGGGGGAAATTTCTTTGATGGCCAAGGCGTTGGAGCAAACCACAACGAATCATGGGATTACCAAGTCGTACAATCCGAATGGGAGAACCGAACGGTTCGAATGGTGTGGGAAGAAACTGGAGCTGACCCCTCAAGTGGCGATGAACGCCCTGAAAATAGCCCAATACAAGTGAATGCAACTCAACCAGAAACGGAAGATATCTTGGGGGATGTCACGATTTCAAGAGAGACGGGGCTAATGCCAATCCCTCTGATTCCTGGTGATTCAATTCGGCTTGCTAGCCAAGAAGGACTTTCCCTTGTCATTCGTGTTGAATCGACTGGAAATGACCCACGGGATGGTTTCAATTTACATGTTGTCAATTGGACTGGTTTCTATGAAGGAGTCGGAGAAGCCACAGGTTCAATCATCGACCAAGGGCCACTGATGGGTCTTTTGTCAAGCGTTCATCGCGTATTAGAAATTCCTTATGGTGATGGAAACGCAACAGCCAACTTTACCGAAAGTCAAGTGGTTGAACGTATTCTCTCCCCTTCGATTATCACTGCTGAAAACAATACTGCTCCTGTCCTTGTCGAACTCTACATCGAAGAAGGTGTCATCTATGGTGAAGGAGGAAGTGTTGGTACGCTTGTTGCCCACATCAATGATGCTGAATTGAATGTTGATACTGTAACAGTCGATCTGTCACCCTTTGGAGGCGCTCTTGTGGAAATGAACGATCGTGGACTTGAAGGTGATGCAATGATTGGAGATAATCACTTCACTACCAAAATTCTTGTCCCGGGTCTTGAAGTTGGTGATATTTCACTCAATGTGACAGCAACCGATACATGGGGGCTGGTCACAACGGGTACTGGAGACATTGAAATCATCAATCAAGGCCCACGATTGTATGCCTTTGAGGTACTACCAGATAACGGCCCACGTGGCGTTATAATGATCGTAAATGCTCAAGCCTATGATGGTCATGGCGTTGAGAGTATTATGATTGATTTGAGAGAATCGGGAGGTGGACTCGTGCCATTGATTCAATCGAATGGTGTATGGATTGGTAATTTTACGGTACCTGATTCGATGACGCCGGGAGAACAAACCTTGCCGCTTATCCTGACCGATGGCCTTGGTAAAAGTGAATTTACTACCCTTTGGCATGCTGATGGAATGAATACTTCGCTTCAAGCAATCTACGGACCTCATCACGTTTCGGATAAAGTCATGAAAGAAATGAGCATCAATGTACTCAACACAGCACCCACCATCGTTAATCCAGGCGTTCAAACCATAGAGAAAAGCGAAACCAGTTCAACGGTTGTACTCGAAGTAGAAATCGAGGATTACGATGGAATTCTTGTCGCTCAGGCAAATCTTGGTGTATTCACACCATTTACCTCTCAAGCAACTTGGCAAAAGATGTATGATGATGGAAGTAATGGTGATGCGGTTGCCAATGATGGAATCTATTCCGTTGAAATGCAAGTCAGAAGCAGTGCCCCGATTGGCACGCATGAAGTATTGATTCAGGCTTCGGATGTGTATGGGAAAGTGAGCCCTACCACATCTATTGCCGTTCAATTGGTAGAAGAACAATCGATTGTTCCAGGTGTAAGTGGTTCAATCTTATCGACTGGAGTCTTGTTGGGTATTCTGGTTGTCTTCGCCATCGGCGTAACGGCAGTTATCATCATTTCAATTCGGAACCGGCCAGAAAGCGAACAAGGTCAAGACCGTTTCGGATTTAATTGAGCACTCAGTCGAGCCGACAACCGTTTATACTGCCGTTCTTTGGGGTGATTACATCTACGGACGTAGTGTAGTGGTTATCACCGAGCGTTGCCAACGCTTGAACCCGGGTTCAAATCCCGGCGTCCGTACCATCCCCTCTCAATACCTCATTTTTTAGTCTAATTTGACCACATTTCATCACCGGCCAACTGGCTAACTCTTAACCAAAGTCCCCGAATAGTTCTTTTTAGAGAGAGCACTATGAGTGATAGACGTTCCATTTTCATTGGCAAAAAACCACTGCATGCATATGTTCGAGCTGTTGTCATGACCATGGAGGAAGGGAACCGCCAAATTCAGCTTGTGGCACGAGGTGCAACAATTGGCCGCGCAGTCGATGTGGCTGAAATTTGCCGTCGAAGGAATGGAATCATTGCCCAGGGTCTTCCATCCGAAGTCGTTATTGGAAACATTCATTGCTCTTCGGAAACATTAACTCAAGACGATAAAAGAGAACGAACCGTAAGTGTTCTCACCATCGAACTCGATGGTATTGGTGATGTTCCTGAAAAAGAAGTGAAAAAAGAAGAAGAAGAATAATCACTGATGTATCTCTTTGAGTCTTCGCTCAATTTCATCAGCGGTTGCTTGGTAAACAGAAAGAGCTTGACCCACAGGATCTTGTAATTCCCAATCTTGGTCAATTTGCATTGCAGGACAGTGCACTCCACACCCCATGGAGATGACCATATCATAATCATCAGCAGAAAAGTCGTCGACATTCTTCGGCATCATCCCTTCGGCCGAAATACCACGGCTATTGAGAACAACAACTGCATTATTGGCAATCGAATATGCTGGATGTGTGCCAGCAGAGTCTGCCGAATGGCCCATTGAACGGGCAAGCCCCTCCGCCATTTGTGATCGACATGAATTCCCAACACAGACAAAGAGGAGGCGCATAGATGTCCATGCCGTCGACTGTATTTATTGATGTTCAGAAGAAGAGAAGCATTCTCAAGGGAAGAGGGAGTCGTAGCATTATGCTCAAGAGTGCTCCAAGTTTGTTTCGCGGTATTTGTATTTCCGCAACACTCTATGCCACCTTGTTTTTCGCCCACATCGTTGCTGCTGCTCAAGATTGGGATTCCGTGTTCAAAGTAGTTGCTGGATTGATTACAATCATGACATTTACAGTTGGCCCAATCATCATCGCTTTTGGAAGAATACAGAGCGATGGAGAAAAAATTCAGGCAAATACCGTAGGTTATGCTGTAGGGTTGGTTCTGTCAATCGCTTTAGCATGGGCGTATGCCGACCAGTCCTTCGATATCCGCCTCACTTTGGCTTTCCTTCTCATCACAGCCCTTCTCCATTCAAGTCATCGTAAGATGCTGAATCAAAAGCGGCAGTAAAAGATGGGTTGAAGTACAGCAGTAGGGTGCTAGGTTCATGTCGGATTCACCTGTCTCAACCCACGACCCTAATGCGGATGATAAGCCGGAAGAAGCCTCTCCTCAAGAACAAAAGAAAATGGAACAGGCCTATGCTCAAATGAAGCGTAAAATGTCGATGGAAGAAATTGGTAAAAAGATCAAACATAAGGTCATGGTCTTATCTGGAAAGGGCGGTGTAGGAAAATCCACAGTCTCGACAGGACTCGCACTTTCACTGGCGCAACAAGGCCTTTCAGTCGGTATACTCGACATCGACATCACTGGCCCGAACATTCCGAAAATGATGGGACTCGATGGACAACGATTGCATGTTGAATCTGGTCGTATCCATCCTGCTCAAGGTCATCTTGGCGTCAAAGTTATTTCTATGGCATTTTTACTCGATAGTGAAGATACACCTGTTGTTTGGCGAGGGCCGATCAAGCTCGGTGCAATTCAGCAATTTATCGGAGATGTCGAATGGGGCAATCTCGATTATCTCATTATTGACTTCCCTCCAGGCACCTCGGATGAACCACTCACTGTAGCCCAATCTCTTCCTGACATCGATGGAATGGTCATCGTGACCACACCACAAGAAGTCGCGCTCCTCGACAGTCGAAAATCGATTACCTTCTCTGAATCACTCAAAGTTCCAGTGCTCGGTGTTGTCGAAAACATGAGTGGCTACACCATCTCTGGCAAAGCACCCCCAGGCTCAGAAATCGAAATCGCTGCCCCTGCTGGAAAGACCTTGAAAACCACTGCGGATGATGAGGGTAACTTCAACGTCACACTGGATATTTTCAAGAAGGGTGGAGGAAAACTCACCGCTGAAGAATTCGGTGTCCCTTTCCTCGGCGCCCTACCGTTTGACCCCGGCTTTGTCCGAGGTGGCGATGACGGAGTTCACCGAATCGTAAGTGAACCTGAAGGTCCTTCTGCCATCGCATTTGCTGCAATCGTTGCCGCATTACAAGAACAAATAGTCGAAGATGCCGGAGCCGGCCTTGAAATCATTTGATGGTGATGAGATGCCTGATGAAATGCCAAAAATGATTCGTTTCGAACGAAGAGAACTGGATGTTCTTGTCTGCTATGAAGACGGATCTGAATTTGATATCACCTATGACGACATACGTCATGCATGCCCTTGCGCTAAATGCTCCCCATTACGCAACGCAGATGAAGGAAGTAGAACGCTTAGAAGACAAGTTGAAGCTTTACCAAAAGAGAAACCAAAAGTTCGCATCGTTGGGAACTATGCTCTTGGATTTGAATGGACACAGGGTTGCTCAAGTGGAATATTCCGATTTGAGCGTATCTGGGATTTGGCAAACCGAAGAGATCCAGACAACGGTAAACCATATGTCCACGGCGCTTGGTAAGCCAAGGAACTGTGTATCGGACATTTTTGACTGGGAGGTTTCATGTGTAACACCCAACCCCATAGGGGTTGAGGTTAACTGATGGATGGCATCTATCTGAGTTGGATGATAAGTGCATTAGCGCTTGGTGTCCTCTTGTTACCCTTGTTTAAGCCACCCTGGATTAAAATTACTCTCCCTACATTTGTAGATTTTTTCCGTAGATATTGGATTCACATTTCGATTGTATTTATTATTTACAATTCAAAAGACCTGCTCGACCAATTAGACCGGATCATCATTGCCAATACCGGCCTGGACATGACACCGTTCATTTACGGCATCGAAGGAGACCTCGTCTTGGAAGTTCAGCAACTGTTTGAAGCCAAATGGTTAACCGTTGCACTCACCCATTTTTATGTTTCAGGATTCATGTTTATTTGCTATGTATCCATCTTCTACTTCGCCTTCTTCGATGACCGATGGATTGCTGATCGAATGACACTAAGCATTGCATGGGTCTACATATTGGCAATCCCATTTTATCTGTTCTTTAACGTCAGAGTGACTGGAGATTATATTCCAGGAATGGAAACTTTAGCCTATGATTTAACACCGGAAATCAGCGATTGGTTTAGGCGCATAGACCCCTTTACCAACGGAATGCCATCGCTTCATATTGGAATACCATTTGCAGTCTGGTTGTGCCTAACCCGTTTCGATGAAGATCGTCGTTGGAACAAATACCGTGCATTGGTACTCACCTACACTCTCATTACTGCTTTTACCATTATTTACTTGGGGATTCATTGGTTTTCCGATATCATCGGGGGGATGCTGATTGCAGCACTTGCTGTTTCCGTTGCAGACCGCACTTCAGACGCTTGGTGGAGAATTTTTGATGAGCGAACCATAAATGCTCGACTTGTCACTCTTTTGACAGACCCAAAGAAAGCTCTTGGTATTGTCACGAACAGATTGTTCAACTTGCTCAAACGTTATCGAAACCCGCAAAGTAAAGAAACTGGAATCTTAGCAATCATTGTTTTCTTAATGTTGTTTTCTGTTATCACTTGGGAATTGAGCCATCAATCTTTACCTGCTGGAGGAATTGAAGCACCTCAAGATGTTGCCACCGGAGATGGATGGATGGCAACCATTGACAATCGGTCTACTGGCCCGGTCATGGTGATTCATGATGTGGCAAATTTAGATATGAATTGGGAAATTATGAACGGTACCATCGAATACGATTCACCGTATGCGGTCTATGGATCCAAACTGGCTGTGGCCAATCAAACAGCATTATCGGTATTCAATCTCGACTCAACCATCACTTCGGGTGAATCAATTTTGACGATTACAATGGAGAGACCCGATGATATACTCTTGACAGGAACAGAAGAGGTCGAGTATATAATTCTCAAAAAGGATGGATTATTGAGTGCTTACAATTTACTTGGAGATGAAGTATCGCTTGGTTTCAACGTCACCAATATTGAACTCGCTCGTGCGAATGGACTTGAGGTTGCAATGGTTTTAGAGGATGAGCCTACGAGTATCCTACTCTCTCGGATTGGCTCAACAGGCTCAATTACCATCGAAAAAATCAATGCTTCTTCAACACCTGAACAAGATGAGATTCTTGCACTCTGGGGCACGCCTGTTGATATGGAAAATGCTACGATCACAGATTTTGTGTTCGATGAAAATTTCCTTGCGGTCACTGTCAATGTTTCTGCTACCGAACGCTTGGTAGTCTACAACCGTTCGAACGGTCAACAATGGCTTGCCAGCGATGCCAAATATGCTGTGAGTGGACCTTCGATGAAAAATGGTATCTTAGCTTGGTCAGTCCGTGACCACTTGGACCCAACCAATCCAATTGCGAACTACATGGATGGAGAAATTCAATTCGTTAACCTTACGAACAACCACACACAATTGTTGACATCCGATGGTTTGCATCAATGGAATCCACATGTTCTTGAGCATCACTTGGTCTATTTGGAGCAATCTGCTGATGGTGAGGTCACCATTCACATTCATTCTTGGGTTCCCGAAATCACCGCTTATTCCAACGTTATCCTTCAACTTGGAGTTATAATTGGCGTGCTGTTGGTATTCACGCATATCGTTCAGCGTCAAGCAGAATCAAGCAAAACCATCTTGGGTCGCGAAGAAGAGTAATCACTTTATGACACTCAACATTCGTTCTAATGCTAACAACGAACCTTCTTGAATGGAGGGAGGGACTTGAATCTGGTTAGGTTTTTCTCCATCGAGAATCCGTTCAAGTACATCCATCAAATAGGCTGGATGAATCATATACATCGTTGAACAAGGGCAAATCTCTGAATCTAAGCATTCAATGTGCTTATCTGGATGTTCTTCAGCCAAACGGGCGACCATATTAATCTCAGTTCCAATTGCAATTTTAGCACCAGGTGCTTGTTCTGCGACAAAGTTCCGAATGAATTGAGTTGAACCATTTGCATCACTTGCAGTGACCGTTTCAATCGGGCATTCTGGGTGGACAACGACAATTCCATCTGGGTAACGGATACGGAAATCATCGATATGAGGTTTCGTAAATCGCTTATGAACCGAACAGAAACCATGCCAAAGAATGATTCGACTTCCTTTGAGTTCACCCATTGCACCAACGCCAGGAGTCCATGTTGGCATCAAATCAAGTGGGACGCCCATGGCATTACCAGTGTTTCGTCCGAGATGTTGGTCAGGGAAAAATAAGACAGCACCGTTCTCACCTGCCCGTTCAAAAGCCCAGTTGAGCACGCCTTGAGCGTTACTTGAAGTGCAGACTATTCCGCCATGCCGGCCTACGAAATCTTTCAAGTCAGCACTGCTGTTCATGTAAGTGACAGGTACCAGGAATTTGTCATCCGAAGACGCCAAAGCAGTAGGGTCTTCTCGATTGATTGGATCGTCAAGCTCGGCTTCGAGTAAAAGAGTCTCCCAAGCGGATTCGACATCAACCAATGTGGCCATATCGGCCATTGAACAGCCGGCTCGCATGTTCGGGAGCACGACGATTTGCTCATCAGTGGTCAGAATATCTGCTGATTCAGCCATGAAGTGAACGCCACAGAAAACGATATACTTGGCCTTTGATTCAGCCGCCATTTGACTCAGCATGAATGAATCGCCGAGGAAATCGGTGTGCATGACGATACTATCACGTTGGTAATGATGGCCAAGAATAAGCAGCTGGTCACCGAGTTGTTCACGCAATTCGTTGATTCTATCGGCTATTGCCTGCTCCTCTGGAGAAAGGGAGGTATCCATAAAATCTACGGAACACATTGGCAGAGATACGGTCATCTTGCTTCAACACTGGCACAAAGTCCTCCTTTTTGAACCAAACCTTTGCTGAAGTGTTGATAAATGGGGAACAAAAGCGCCCTGCATGGCCTTTGTTCCGACCGAGCGTTTGCACCTTGGTGCCGAAGCTGAGGTTTGGGCGGGCACATGGATGGGGCTCAACGCTGTACGCAAACTCCGACGACCTCGGAAATGGCGCCATCCGGACCTCGATATCCGCCTCGGTTATCGACGGATGATGAGTGAATCTCGACTCCTTATTCGTCTCAAAAGACGTGGATTGAATGTTCCCGCTGTTTGGGACCTTGACCCTGAATCTGGCCGAATGATACTCGAACGAATGCCTGGTTTGCCTTTGATTGAAGTTTTAAGAAATGATCAATACTCACAAGAATTCATTGATATGGCTTTACGAAACACGGGGGCGTTGATACGTCGACTTCACCGAGAGGCAATAACACACGGCGACCTCTCAACCAACAATATCCTCATCGATGAAAATGCCAAGCCCTCATTAATCGATTTTGGACTTGCTGCAATCGATTATGAAATAGAACGGTTTGGAATAGATCTCCATGTCATTGATGAAATCCTTGGCGCATCCCATCCAGAACACACTGGTGCCATTGAGATGTTACTGGAAGGCTACGCATCTGAAGAAGAACAGCTTGGCACGCCACCTGAACAATCAGGTGGAGCGGTTCCAACCGCTCAACATGTTCTCAAACGGTTGGATGATGTTCGTTCACGTGTACGCTATCACGGGTAATTATCCCATGAGAAGACGCAATTCTTCTAGGCTTCGAAGTTCAGCAAGATATATTTGTTCGACTGCATCGTACAACTCTTGATCACCGACAGATTCGATTTCAATCATGATTGCAGCATAAACAGCTGCTGCTTTGGTTTCCGTTTCTAAGGAATGAACCAACATGTCACCATACTGGGTCGTGTGAATAATCTCATGGGGGTTTCTCTCTGTGACAGGTATACCACCGAGTTTAACAATTGCTTTTCGGATAATGTCGGCATGCAGAGTAGATTCAGTGGCTTCCTCGGTAAATAATGGCGAAAGTTGTAGACGGTGTATTCCACGTATATTTGCAGCATAATGGGCGTACATATTCGTCGCTCGCAATTCCCATCCGAGGGCTTCATTCAAAGTTTGGATTAAATTATGTTCAGGCATGTTCTCAACTCTTAGGGCAGACGAAACTTTTCAGATTGTTGTCCATGTAAAGAAGCAAACAGGATGTCCTACATAAATCCATTTGATTATACAAAAATCGATTCACCGAGTTTCCACCCAAGTAGAGCAAGAAGCGGACCCAATGTCATTGTAAGTACGATATATACGATTGCTGAACTCCCTTGACCTTGATCAAACATTTCAAATGTTTCCAGCGAAAAGGTCGACATGGTCGTAAAAGCACCGAGTACACCAGTCCCAAGCAACAACGCCATATTTGCTGAAAGAATATTTTGAGCCAAGCCTACCGCGAGTACACCCAAAAGAAAAGAACCGATGAGATTGACTGACAAGGTTGCGTAAGGAAATGAATCAACCGATACCCATTCGCTCACTGCATACCGTAGCGTAGCGCCAAGTGCACCACCAAGAGCGACAATTCCAAGTTGTTGTAACATACCATTGCCTCAAGAGTTTGGCCTTTGAAGGCTCGCTTCAAAAGAAGGCAATACAAGCGTTTTCCGCCCTATACCTCAATATGCAAAAGCCATAGCCCAGCCATGATGCGCACCATATGGTTCCTCACAGGCAACGCTGGTAAACTCAAAGAAGCAGCGCATCACCTACAACCGTTAGGCTATACTGTCCGCCAACTCATCGTTGAATCGGGTACTCTTGTTGAGCCTCAAGCGGATACTTTGGAAGAGGTTGCTCAATCGAAAATTGCTCAAGCCTTGTCACACTTACCGGGTGGTGAACAATCTCAAGACATGATCTTGGTTGAGGATGCTGGTCTGTTCATTCAAGCACTCAACGGCTTCCCTGGCGTATACTCATCTTACGCTTTGAAAACGATAGGAAACAACGGCATTCTACGGTTGCTTGACCACCTACAAAGTCAAGATACTGTCCAATGCGCTCAGTTACGTTCAGCAGAATTTCAAGCAGTTGCGGCCTTATGGATGAATGGTAAAATACTCTATGGGAATGGGAAATGTCCAGGATGGATTGCACTTGAAAGTTGTGAAGAAGAGGGATTTGGCTTCGATCCGGTATTTACTCCAAATGACCTCGACTCATTCGGAGAGCCATTGCCTCCAGGCGAATATGGTGAGAAAAGTACGCATGGCAAAACCTTCGGTGCTGTTTCAATTGAAGAAAAACAAGCCTACAGCCACCGTAGCCGAGCATTGAATGACTTACTACGCCAATTGCCATCAGCATGATAAGTTGCTACCAATTGGAGTGATGTGAGGGACATGGGATTCACACGCTCTGTTACTGGACTCTGTGCCCTCTCTGTTGCGGCATTTTATCTGTTGAAAGCAGGTGATTTAACCGACTCTGAAAAGTGGATTTGTATCGCAGCCGTCCTTGCTTTTTCATTTGCTTGGATTGTAATGGGGTCGCAAAAACCTGTCGCTCGCACTCAACGTTCAACCATGCCGAACCCTCAAACTGTTGAATCACAAGAGAGTGAGAATGAAAGTGAATTGGACATCCCTGAGCCGATCACAGAAGATGAACTCGATGGAGCAACCTTGCGTGAACGTAAACTCGCTAAAATCCAAGCTGCAGAAGCCAAAAGAGACGAGATTATCGCAATGACGGTTGCAGAAAGCGAAGTTCACGCTGAAGAAATCGTCGAAGTCACCCTTGAGATGAGTGAAGTGCATGTGGCCGATGAATTCGTTGTCGAAGTGAGCCCTGATTCTGTTGAGAATGCAGATATTGAATCATCTATTCTTCAACGAAGAATCAAGCATGATACAATTCGAAAGAAAATTGAATTACGACGTAGAGGGCAAATGGCTGACATTCGTGCATCGACTGCCCGTATGTGGGAAGAGCAAACCGCAGGAGAGGATTTGGTCGCACTCTTACAGGCACCGGGTCACGGGCAATCGGTTTTAGTCGCTCCAGAACATCCGGAACCTGGCCATATCTACGGTGCGACATTCATTCGTATCGACGACACTCGAATTTTGAAACTACGAACTGCTCTCGATGATGGCTTTGAAAGGGTTCAAGTTGAAAAAGAGCCCGAACCCGCCCCATTTATCGGACTTGATGGAAATCCACTACCACCGCTCATCGGCCTAGATGGAGCGCCTCTGGTCTTGCCGCAACCAATGCCAAGTGCAAGTATGGCTTTGGCTCAAATGAAAGATGAAATTGACAATTGACAGTAAATCCGTGTCAACATTGAAGAGTAAAAGGCTTGAGTACTGTTTGATTCAAAATGGCAGACGCCCTTCAAGAGAATCCTGAAACTCTCCTTCAAAAGCGCACGATTGCGATTTTAGGACTTTTCCTCGTCAGTATTGCACCAAGTGTTTCAGTCATAACTGGATTTGCTTTCAAAGCAGGGGCTTTGGCGGTGATTGTATTTATTGTCACGAAAATTTGGATCTTCGGTTTACCAGCGTTTTGGCATATCTACATTGAAAAACAGAAGTTTTCATGGTCTCCTGTAAAAAAAGGTGGCTGGGGGATGGCCTTTATTCTCGGAATCGGAATGATGCTTGTCGTCTGGTTGGCCTATTTCATCCTCGGAGAAAAAATGCTTCAACCTGATGCTCTGAAAGCAATTCTTGACCCTGTTGGATTAACGGTACCGTGGAAATTCGCTGCTGCCATTGTGTTTTGGGTCTTCATAAATTCGGTACTTGAGGAATACGTATTCCGTTGGTTCATTACTTCCAAAATAGAACAGTTCGTTGGAGGAAAATGGCGTTCATCCCTTCTCTCTTCGGCAGTATTTACGCTTCATCACAGTATTGCGCTCATCTTTTTCCTCGACCCTCTTGGCGCAGTTATCGCTTCATTAGGTGTGTTCATTGGTGGAACGGTCTTTTCATGGTTGTATTTGGAATACCGAAGCATTTGGATTGTTTGGATTACGCATGCTTGTGCAGATATCGCTATTTTTGCGATTGCCTGGAAAATCGTGATTGGCTTTTGAATGGAAACCATTCTTTACCAAAACAGAAACCAGGATGGATTTGAGCAAGTCTCATTTGTGTTCCCAATGAGGCGTTTCCCTGTTGAGAAAAGCATTGACTCCGATTTCTTTATCTTCGGAATCAAACAAACTTGCAAAGGCTTCGGCTTCAAGGGCAACGCCTTCAGTCAATCCAACATCAAGAGCGGCTCGAATCGTTTTCTTTCCAACTCGAAGTGTGTTTGAGGATTTACTGCCGATTAAGCGGGCCATATCAAGGGTATATTCTCTCAATGTTTCAGGAGAGCAGATATGATTTGCTAAACCGATTCGATACGCTTCATCTGCATCGATCATTTCACCGGTCATGACCATTTCCATGGTTTTACCATAGCCAATAAGGCGAACAAGTCGTTGAGTTGCACCGTAACCTGGAATCAAACCGAGGTTGATTTCAGGCGTTCCAAAACGCGAACGGTCGCTTGCGATACGCAGATCGCAAGAACAAGCCACTTCGCAGCCACCACCAAGGGCAAAACCATCGACCATCGCGATGGTCGGTTTGCTCAAATTCCATAATGCTTCAACAGCATTATCCTTGAACATGACACGAATATCGTCGCTCTTTTTCCCGACAAATTCAGTTATATCTGCACCTGCAACGAAAGCATTCGGTTTTGCTCGCTTTCCTTCAGGTGGTTGGTTTGGTTGTGCACCTGTAAGCACAACAACACGTACTGAATCGGTCGCTTCGACCCAAGCGACCATAGATTTCAAACTCGCCATAACATCGGCATTCAATGCATTCAGTTTATCTGGTCGATTGATGGTTACCAGGGCCACTGAACCCAAATCAACTTGGTCATTGACGGGGATTTCTTCAATCGAAAGTTCATCGGTCTGTGGGGCGCCCATACCACCCCCAGTCGGTTTTGGTTCATCATTTCACCGACCGGTTCGGTTTCCTCGGCTCATGAGGAGGAAACCAAGAACTCAAAGCCCACGACGGTTTCGTACGACTATGGTTGAATCACTCGCTCCACTGGTGATGGCTAAGGATATGGCCAAAAAATACGGCGATTTTATTGCATTGCATCCACTCAATGTAGAAGTTCATGCAGGTGAGTTCTTTGGCGTATTTGGCCCAAATGGAGCAGGGAAGTCTACCTTCATCAAACTCCTCACCGGACAACTTCGTCCAAGTAAAGGACAAATCGAGGTACTTGGTATCGATGCTGTGTCCGATCCACAAAAAGTCAAAGCCAACATTGGCATTGTCCCTGAATCGGAATCTCCTCCGTCGTTTCTTACACCGGTTGAATTCCTTGAATTTGTCGCCAAGTTACGGACTGTCGAAAACCTTCACGAACAAGTTGAACATTGGATTGAGTGGTTTGGATTAGACGAGAAGCGTGACACGATGTGCAAGGACTTGTCAAAAGGTCAACGTCAGAAGGTTATGCTTGCTGCCGCATTCATCCATAAACCAAAATTACTGTTTCTCGATGAACCCTTTGCCAATCTCGACCCTATCTATCAGAGGAAATGCCGACATTGGCTTCTTGAGCATGTCAAGAATGGTGGAACCATCTTCCTCTGTTCACACGTTTTGGAAATGGCTGAGCGTATGTGCAATAGAATGGCGATCATCAACAACGGTAAAGTGCTCGCAGCTGGAACGGTGAAAGGACTCAAGCAATCAGAAGATGAAACGCTTGAAGATGTATTTATTCGGTTGGTTGGTCATTCGATCAAAGATGTTGAACGACTCAGTGACGAAGGCGTCAAAGACAAGGATGCCGAGGAGGAGTGAACATGTCTGGAGTGAGCGTGGTTTCTCGCGATTGGGATGAGGTCATCGATGTTGATTCGGTGAACACTCAATCATTGGGAACCAGTGCTCATGACCAGCAATTGCACGAACCATTACGTGGTTGGGAAGCTTTTTCTGCAACGTTTCGAGTGATGTTCAAAGAAGAAGGGCGTAAGAGTCTGGAATTTGCCAAAAAGCGTCAAATGGTTCTATTCCCCCTTCTGCTGACTTTAGTAACAGCAATCACAACTATTGGTTTGCAATTCCTTGTTGGAGATTCATCTGCACAAGTCGCCGATATTGAATCCAAGACATTTTCATGGCAAGAATTGCGTTTCGCCCTTCACTTACCGTTGCTGATGTTCAGCCTTGGAATGGGAACATTTGCATTCATGGGCCATGATGCAATTGTCCATCGTGCTGGAACCAAAAATTACCTCTTAGCAGCACCAGCACTGCAACCTCTCCCAAATTCAGTCGCTCATTTTGCCTATTTCGTCAAAGATTTGAGTTTCTATGTGATGCTCATTCTTTCTCCAGTTGTTGCCGGTATGGCAGTTGGGATCTGGCTTGAATCAGTTGCAGGAATCTCGACCCCGTTAGAATGGTCAAGTCTACCTTGGACATGGCTTGCGATGATTATCACTTTGGCCCAAGGTCTTGCGATTGCTTTCTTTGCTTCAGCGCTATGGATGCGCGGCCGTCCGTTTACCATCTTCGGGCCCTTGCTCGTGGTTGCTTTGGGCATCGCAATTGGATTGGGTAAGTTCGATGTCGGCTCAATGCTCTGGGGTCTGGGTGTTCAAAATTCACAGAATATACTGGGTGCAGTACTTGCATTGATGGCAAGTCTAGCAGTCGGGCTATTTTCATCCTCACTCATCGTCGATGATTTTGATGTATCCGTTGTCGAACGAGCAGAACTCTTCACACCAATGTACAATCGTTTAGGTTTTCTTGGCAAGGGCGAAATTCGATTGATTGTAGCAAAAGAATTTGTCGATTTAATTCGTTCAGGCTCGATTAAAAAGATGACTGTGTCCTACTCTATTCCTCTTTTGGTACTCCTTGGAATGGCATGGCTGGTTGATTTTGCAGAAGCGCCAATTCCAATTAATTTACTTTCATATGCCCCTTTCCTCGGATTCTTCGGTTTCAACTTTTATTCATGGTTAACGATTTTAGATTCTCCTGAATTCATGAATGGCCTACCACTGCGGGTACCCCAACTGATACGAGCGAAAGTGGTTGTCTATTTCCTTGCAACATCATGGATTTCATTGATCTTCATTGTCCTCATGGCGTGGAGGCTTGATGAATGGGGAGCATTACCAACCAGTATCATCGTCATGTTCGCCAATTCAATCTACATCGTTGCATTAACTGCGTTCTTGATGGGATTACGGCCAAATAAAGCCATTTTCGATGCTTCGATTATGATTTGGTTTTGGATTGGAACCGTTATCCCATTGCTCCTGCTGTTCCTGCTTTCCTTTACTCAAGGCGATGTTTCCTTGTATGGTAATTGGTGGGAGCGTGCCTCACAGGATGGACTTGCTGCGACTGCAGCCATGTATGATCAAGGAATGGTCGAACAAGGTTACAAAGGAATGCTTGCAATCTCAGTGGGATTAATCTTAGCCTCTGCATTATTGTGGAAACTCATCGATCGCCGATGGAGCCGGGCCGAGTTTTCCAATTGAACCGGAACCAACTCCCTGAAAGTGGAGGTATCTTGATGAGCATTCGCCTACGCCCACCAAGCATGGCCAGAGTCGTAGCTGTGTGCGGTATGCCAGGTTCAGGCAAGGGCGAATTTGCCGATGTGCTCTCTGCAAACAACATTCCAGTCCTTTCAATGGGTGATATGGTTCGTGCTGAAGTCACACGTTTAGACCTCAAAGAAAGCCCAGGTATTTTTGGTGAAATCGCTGCACAATTACGCGCCGACCATGGGGAAGATGTGCTCGCAGTACGCTTGGCTGATGCTGTTGACTTCCATCTGGAATCCCATCCTCTTGTCTTAATTGAAGGCATGCGTGGCACTGCGGAACGAGTGGTATTTGAACAGCGCTGGAGTGACGATTTCTTTTCTTTGGCAGTCGTGGCATCCTCCGATACTCGATTTACCCGAATTCAAAACCGCGGGCGTTCAGAAGACGGAGATCGTCAAGCCTTTGAGATCCGGGACACACGTGAACGTGGCTGGGGTTTAGAAGAAATCATCTCTGAATCAGATTTTTTAATCGATAACAATGTCAATTTGGAGACGTTTCGGGATTCCTGCCATGCTTGGCTGAAAACGTTCAAAAACCAAGAATAAACTCTGTTCAGAAACAGGCGTTTTGTGGTGATTCGGTTTGGGACGCAGGGTGGCGGTTTTAGGGGTGTTTTTCACCCAAGTGTTATAGTCGGCCATACGCTGTGATAAATTGCTTCGGCAGAGGGTGCACATATGGCGAGAAAACAAAACAAAGGTGGAGGCAAGCGTCAGCGGGCAAAACAACGTGCCCAATACGACGAACTTGACAAGTACCCAGTCTTGCCCCCACATGCCTTTGCCCGCATTGTTCGAGACAAACAAACGCTCAATATTATCTATCAAATCATCGAACCACCGATGACCAAAAAGGAACAAGAATACCGAGATGAGATTCTCGACATCTTTATCCGCTCACTCACCGTAAACATCGAAGAAATTGATGCAAACCCAGAGGCGTATATCCGCACCGCCATGGACAAGGTAATCAAAGCCTACAGCATGAAAATCAACAAAAAGTCGAAATCCAAGATTTTCTACTATTTGCGCCGTGACTTGATTGGATATGGACAAATGGACGTCCTCATGAACGATATCAACGTCGAAGATATTTCGATGGATGGAACTGGAGTCCCAATCTTCGCCTACCACCGGAAATTCGAATCCGTAGAGACGACCTGCGTTTGGCACACTGACCATGACTTGGAATCCTATGTTATCAAACTCGCCCAACGTTGTGGCAAGCACATTTCAGTCGCATCACCATTGCTGGATGCAACGCTCATGGATGGTTCAAGAATTGTCATGAAATTGGGCCATGAAATCTCCACCAGAGGTTCTGCGTTCTGTATCCGACGGTTCAAGGACGATCCGTTTTCACCAGCCGACATTGTCGCGTTCCGCACCATGTCTTCTTTGATGGTCGCTTACCTTTGGATTGGATTCCAGAATGAAGTTCCAATGCTGTTTGTCGGAGGAACTGCATCCGGCAAGACAACCACACTCAACGCCATGTGTATTTTTATTCCTTGGCAGATGAAAATCGTCTCCATCGAATCGACTCGGGAAGTCAACATCCCTCAACCAAACTGGGTCCCAGGTTTGACACGGCAAGGATTCGGTGGCGAATCGACAGAGGGTGTGATTGGAGAATTCGAGTTGCTCAAAGCAGCACTTCGTGAACGGCCAGAATACATCATTGTTGGTGAAATACGTGGTGCTGAAGCATACGTTCTGTTCCAGGCAATGGCTACAGGCCACTGCGCGTATTCAACTGTGCACGCAGATTCGGTCCCTTCACTCGTTCACCGATTGGAAAACAAGCCGATTGACATACCACGTGTTCTTTTGCCTGCTTTGGAAGCCTGTGTTATTCAAATCCAGACCCGTATTAATGGACGACGTGTTCGGCGAGCCAAGCAATTGGTTGAAATTGTCGGTATCGATCCAAACTCTTTGGAAATTATCACCAATGAAGTCTTCCGTTGGGACGTAAATACCGATGATTTCATCTTCAGTGGTAAATCCTATGTATTGGAGAAGATTATGGTGAAACTCAATTATTCCCAAGACGATATGCGCCGTGAACTGCGTACTCGAAAGCGTGTCCTCGAATGGATGGTTTTGAACGATATTCGAAAGGCAGACCAAGTATCTCAGATTATCACCGAATATTATGTCCGACCGACTGAGATTATGGCTCGTGTCGACGGACTTAGTTGAAAGGAATACATGGAAGTGATTCGATGGACTTAACCACATGGCAGAGGATTTGTAACCGCTTCCTCGGCCGTTTGCTTCGTAAACGTGCTCGAAGTGACAAGGAATTGTCTGCAAGTTTGGTCAAAGCTTCAATACCCATGATGCCAGAAGTCTTTCTCGCAACTGCAATCATGACATCGGTTGCCATCGCATTGAGTTGTTGGAGCGTTGTCGCTTTGTTTTTCATCCCAGACATTGGCATTATCGCTTATTGGGAAGGCCTTCAAGATCCAGCCACGGTGAACTACTGTTTCGAGTGGTCCTATTGGAATCAAGATTTAATCGACCCGACAAAACCCGGCGATGGATGCGATGGTTTTGCCTACCAAGTCTTCCCACCATTCTGGAAGTTCCTTCTTCTCTCCATTGGTGGATTCCTCATACCTTACATGGCCTACAAATACAATAAAAATGGTGCCAAGCGAGAAGCAAAACGTCGTGGAGCCATGATTGAAAAATATCTCCCTTATGCTGCATCCTACACCGCTGCTATGTCTGCAGCAAATGCAACACCGTCCAAGATTTTCAGGTCCCTTGCCATGAACAAAGACATTTATGGCGACGTTTCTGATGATGCTGCAATGGTGTACCGAGATGTCACCTTACTTGGTTTTGATTTGATTACGGCCATGAAGATGGGTGTTGATCGAGCCTCGTCAATTTGGTTGACGGAGTTTTTCCAAGGAATGGTTGGAACACTCACTGCGGGTGGCCAACTCAAATTGTTTTTCTTAAATCGTGCAGAACACTACATGCGTGAAAACAGAACTCGGTTGCAGATGTTTTTAGAATCAATCGCCCTTCTTGCTGAATCATATATTGTCGTGGCAGTGGCTATGCCGCTGTTTTTGATTGTCATGTTGGTCATTATGTTCTGGGTTTCAGGTTCTGGAGCGCAAATGTCTGAAGGTATGCTGTATGGAATTGTTCTTGGATTCGTACCAATGATTCACATCGCATATGCAATTCTAATTTGGACCAGCAGTAAGGAACAAGAAATGTGAAAGGAGGTGGAAGAATGGCACGGAAAAAGGATAAAATTATTGTTAAACTCGACTTGCCGAAGGACGATTCAACTTTGACGAAACTCTATGCAATCCTCTTTGCATCTATTTTACTCGGATTGGGGACTGCTGCAGTTTGGGCTACAAACTCAGGGTTCATTCCAACGACCAATGGTGAACCAATGTTCACAAATCTGTATTGTGGGATGACTGCAAAGGATTCCGAAGGCAATTCAATGGGCCAACATTTCAACACCAACATCAA
>Ga0308016_10000134_pt1 | contig 37705 bp, 37 predicted proteins | sample Neamet233_FD_203129 | JGI IMG/M metagenome (GOLD analysis project Ga0308016, IMG submission 203129) | Marine microbial communities from water near the shore, Antarctic Ocean - #233 | ecosystem: Environmental > Aquatic > Marine > Unclassified | place: Southern Ocean | collected 2014-07-28
CCCGGAACCTACCATGACCAAGCACGACCCTGTCCCTACCCCGGTTCCTACACAAGTGTCCACCCCGGAACCTACCATGGCCAAACACGACCCTGTCCCTACCCCGGATCCTACCATGACCGAATATATCCCGGAGAATGAGATCCCCTTGACATACACACTGGGTCCTACGTCATCACCTACGTCGTCACCTACGTCATCTCCTACTATTGTTAAGGCTGGAGAAGAAGACGGGGTTGTGGATTCTTTCCCTCGTGGTATTTCAGGAGGATCAGTTGTCGGAATTTCTGTGGGGACGATCGTGTTGTCGAGCATCGGTGCGTGTCTTCTGTTGTGATAAATAAAATATTTATATATTTATATGATCAAATAGCATGTGTACTGGGTGTGATTGGGTTAAAAATTTCAAAAGATTGAAACCAATATATGTCAATCGTAATACAAGATGCATATATATACATATTCCTAAATGTGCATCAAGTTATATTGTGACAAACAAGTTTCTTCTATAGATTATGCTAAAAAGTACTCTGATTATTTTACATGGAGTTTTACCAGAGATCCTTTGACAAGATTTGTATCGTCATTTTGCGAGATAAAGTACGAACGGAAACATTTATGTTTTTGGGAATCTGTAGAAACTGATAAATTTAGTCCATCAGTTCTTTTGGATTTATTAGAATCTAGGGGTGAATTTGAGCCTCATGTAATGCGACAACGTACTTTTCTGGATCATTTTGAACATCGTAAAAAAATTGATTATATAGGGAATATAGAGCATATGGAAGAGTGTTCCAATAAGATTAAAGAATTAACTGGTGTGGTGTTAGGTAAGTCTTCAAGCTATAAGAGAGAAACTTCTTCTGGTAGGAAACCTATCCTAACAGATGATGAAATAGCTAGATTGACCCTTTTTTATGCCGTCGATTTCGAATAAGATTCTTGGTATTAATGGATTAATAACATTTTTCAATTATAAAAACTGCACTATAAAGACTTGGCTTTGCTTCGGCACTGATGTTCCAAGGCATATATGAATTATCTTTTCCGTTGAGCAACCTTCACCCCCATAGAACTAATCAACGTATTCTTTGTACTATCCTCTCTCTTCCTCTTGATAACAATCTTCTCCTGTTTAGCCCTATTTAACTTATCACAGAATTCGTTTGCGTGTTTATGAACAGCAGAAGTAACCATGGTATTCATCATATTACCAGGATTGGCAGAAGTTGAAGATACTGTTTCTACCGTATTCTCTTTTTCAACACTTTTACCGATACTAGAGAATGGGAGATATATATTGCTCTTGACAGAGATGAACGGTTTTCCATCCAATGCTTCAGAAGGAGGTATTATCCCGTATGATCCTTTACGATATTCTTCTATGGTTTGTGTTCCCCCAAAAACTTTTAGAACATTCTTATTAGGTGCAGTCTTGATACAGAATCTTGTATAGTCTCGAAGACCATCTGCTGAAGGTTCATCTTTATCTTTTAGATACTTTGTCCATAATCTATATGCTAAAAGAGCTATATTCGTATTCACCTCTCCTCTACCTACGTGGGTGATTGTATCTATATTATACGCCTTTGTACACTGCCACGAACAAAATACCCCTCTACATTTATAAATATTCCTCATCTTATCGTATCTATAAGGTAATGGTACAGGAACAGTCGTAAAAGAATGACAACAATTATAACAAAGTGTATCTGTCTTAAGTGGCCAATCCATACAACTCTTTATATAACCATTTAGTTCATCTAAATGAACATCTCGTGGGTTGAAGTAACTACACGTCTTGGTCCAAACCACTATAGGGTCTACTGATTTTTCCGGTAAAATTAGAGTATCCTTATCTGGAGATTCGGTATCCGCTTTAAGATGTAATACACTATTAACATCATCATCGACGGTTCTTTTCCTATACTTGATTCCTCTCATAGTGTATACCATGTATATAATGATAATGAGGAGAATGTGTATAATTGGATATTATAACAAAAGTTTAAGTTTGTAGATATTTTTTAAAATTTATAACTATCATATTACAATCAAGAGTGGACAAGGAGGTTCAATTGGCCACCATTAGTTCTCTGAACAACATTAACGTCTCTGAGTTGCTGAGCGGACTGGACGATCTCCTCCTTACTGGCTCCCAGAACATCACCCACTGGGGACACAGCGCTTCCTAGGAAAGCAGTGTCGAACTTAACACCGTCACCCAGTGCTCCAAGAGAGACGCTGCTTCTGGCGGTGGATGTAGCGGGTGCGGGCACCTTCTTGGTCTGGGGTTTATGCTGAAGAGGTTGGAATTTACCACCGGAGGTGTTTCCCTTAAGTGCCCCGAGGATAAGGCCACCGCTTCTCTTGTCGGGGAGAACACCAGCGGTGATGGTACCACTCTGGGAGAAGGGGAAAGCCTGTCCCCCGGAACGACTGATCTTAGCGTTTTCAGTAGAGATTTTGGCACCTCCGAGGAAGTCGTCCTCCACAAAAGAATCATCAATCTTCGTGGCGAATGGGTTTCCAAGGTTTCCTACATTGTTGTCATAGTTGTTTTGGACAAATTCTGTGTTGATGTTGTGTGCCTGTCTAGTAGGCTTTCCGGGGAGAACGGTTCGTCCGGCACCAAGAGTGGCGCATCGTGCGAAATCAGGGGAATCTATAGCTACATTATCACAACCTTCGGGTTCAGTTCTAAGAGAGTTCTTGCTCTTGGCTCCAAGTACGGCGCGGGGCTTTCTGCCCAGGGGTGCGGCTGCCTTAGATCTGGATTCTTTCAGAACAGTAAGGATTACCAGGACGATTGCGACACCAATAAGTACCATCTTTGTTGTCTTTTGGTCAAGCATCTTTTGATGGTGTGATTGCTTTTATGGATGTGCAAACATTTTTTTCACCCAAAATGAACCTTTGAGTGATCAATTAATTAAATTAATTATAAAATAACCTTTGTCGTCTTGCAAAATAATAACATATGGAATGTAGACAAACACCATTTTCCATTTTTTTACATGCTTCATATACCCATTCTTCATGGTCCTGGCTGAATACTAGTTTCATTCTCTTGTCACAATATTTACAGGTAGACATTGGGTTATTTTCTTGCATTCTATCTGTACATAAAACAATAGAATTGTCACCCTCATCCGTGTCGTAATCTACTAGGTCTTCATGTACTATTTCTTCATATTTTGCTTTTTCCAATAGGAATGATATTTTTTCTACCGGCCAGTCGGTAAAACATGGGAATCTTGTGGGTATACGTAAATCTAACATCATGAATCGTCCCAATAAATATATATGTCTTCTCACTTTAAAACTTGAAAAAAAACACTGAATATTACACAAACTTTTTTGTATCTCTAATTGTATAGGTGTTACAATTCAATAAACAGGTTAAGTCATAATGACATACTACTATAAAAGCGGGACGGACGAAAACTGTACGTTAAATATGGTACCATTCTTCAAAGATCTAGGCGACGACGAGAAAGTCACAGCATACATATGGAATAATTCTTTCCCTACAGGTGGTGTGTCACATAAAACACTGGTTGATATAAACAACCACCTCTCTGCGTCCAAGTGTTGGGAAAGTGTTAAGGATTGGGAAGTTAGTGTAGAATATAATATCTGTCATCCCGATGGTGACATAACAGTATCAGATACTAAGGATCAGGATGATCCTAAGATGATACGTAAGACAGGAAAAGTTCATTGGAACGGTGTATGTAATCCGGATGAATCGTGTATGTTGAGAATTGTGAGATGGGATAATATACCATTCATTAATCAGATATCTATGAATGTAACATCATACTCCTTCGTTCGGATAAAGAATACGAAGACGTTTGTATATAGAACTGCTAGATCTTCGTGGATATACAGTCTATGTGTAATATGGGAGGGGAAGACGAAGGAAGAGGCAGAGGGTTCTGAGAAGAGGTATGAAGTATCTGTGGAATCTGGTAATAGCAACGTATGTACTAGAGATCCTAGATATACCTCAGCATCATTCTTTGAAAAGATACTTGACGTGGTGTCAATTTCAAGAGATAGACAAGTGTTAAATATGCAATCTTAATTTATTTTTTATTTGATGAACACTTAGACTTCCTCTTTATATGATGACCCATCACATATTTAAGAGAGAAAGCCCCGGCAGTCATCCCATTTCTGAGGATATATTCGTGTTTTATATTTGGCGCACGGGATCTTATTTCAGAGAGACATGTCCTCTCTTCTTTGACAGACATGTCCGCAATTGCAGGTGTCATGGTCCTTTTATTCGAAATTTCAATTCTTTCGTCCATACCACATATGAATAAATCTATACAAAATTATATATGTAAATGAACGCGGGACACTATGGACCCAGAAGGACGTACTAGAATCTTGTGTGATAAACTGAGAGAGATTGGTCTGGATTTACGACCGGATAGTAGACTTTGTTACTCTTATATATATGGAAGCCTAGGTGAAGATTGGGATTTGGATCGCGTTGTAAGAGAATGTGCTATGATGCATTGGTTATACACATATACAAACTACCAGTATAGGATCCAACAGGCTTACACTTATTTTTCATATGTGTTCAACGACGGTAAGACGGTAAATGATTTCATAAAAACCAATGTTCAGCCACATATAAAGGCTGAAACAATATTGTCGTATGGAGGTATTCCTGAAAGATGGCCATGGTCACCTACATCATCTATGGAAAATGATGCCGAAATTGTATCCGAATCCCCAGAAGAAACGAATGTAAGAGTATAAACAAAGAGTATTTAAATTCACATCGTGGATCTTATAAACTCAAACTGAACTTCCTCGCACAATATCTTCCATAGAGAATCCTGTATCTGTATCTTATCCTGTGAAACTAAGAGAGGGAAGTATGGTAAAAATTCATCTAGTCCCAGTATTTGAAGGAACTTGTGTATAAGATACGAATACGACAACATATTCTGCCTGGTCTTACCCATAACCATCTTCTCGAAAGGTACCTGTACCCGTTCAAACATCTGAAGAAGACTATCTTCTTGCTCCTGTGTCATTTGGGGAGGTACTTTACTAGTAATAATCGTTGTAATTTGTACACAATGGTTATAATACTTATTCTGTCTTAATTTTTTTAGTATCGACTTTATTTTATGATGATCAACCTTGTCCATATCCGTTATTCTTTCCTTCTTCAATTCTTTACGCACTAGATCAATTATTTCCGGAGATATGGTCGTAGTCTCCTTCCCCTGCGTCCTCTTGAGCCAAGTCTTGAAGTGATTATGACGTTTATAAAGGTAAGCAGTAGTAGGGGTATACCCTTGTGAAATCATCTCCCCCCTTGTCATCTCTTGAAAAAAGCTAGTTTTTCCACATGATGGACACACGCGTTGTGCTTCCTTTTTATTGTAGAGTAGACCCACATTACAACTGTCACATTTCCACGACTGGAAATAATTTCTTTCCACATCATCTTCATCAACTATATCGCTACTGTCTTCCCCCTTTCTTTTTCTAGAAGTCTTTATAAAATCTTCTATTTTACAAACTTGTGTTGGGGTTGCTGAACAAAGAGAATGGGCATTCATTTTCTTGAGGAATTTCGCATCTGGAACATTGAGGTTATCTGTCGACGATATAGAATGAACTATAGTCGATAAAGCCCTGACCTCTGGAAATTCTACGTCCATTTTTAAAGAATGATCCATATACAGAATATTATTGTCATATAATAAATGTTTAATATTTGGTGCGTTAAACAATGACATTAAAATATATGGACATCTACTATAACAAATATGGTTGCCGTTTCATTGTTCGAGACATCCCTTGTGGAAAAAGAGTTGAAGGATGTCGCCGAGAAACATGCAGACATTTTAAAACAAATCAAGGAAATCACCGATATTATTAAGGGTAAGACCGAAGAACTCAACCGTATCAAGGAACATGGGTTGATCATGACAGGAGCTAAAGCTATCCTGGAAAGTATGCAAAAAACCATCCAATCTCAGAACGAAGCTGGAGACAGCGTCGAGTAATTTTTTGATGAGTCCAGTTGGTGTAATTTTTTATATTCTATTCCGGTATAAGTGATACAAAACAAGATGGATATTATGAAAAGTATAGCGGCAGTGGAGGCAGGACCTGTAGTCCCCCCTAGAGCAGTTCCAAGTGTAGATAAGATTTCTATCTCGAATATTAAAAATTTACCATTCCCAGATAAGAAATCTCTCCCCAAGAAGACCAAGAAGACCAAGAAGACCAAAAGCCCTCCCCCAACACCGGAAAATAAGAACACGGACATGTTCAAGGTCATTGGGAACCCGGAGAAGATGGCAGAAAATCCCATTCCAGTCCAGAAACACTCAAAATCAAAGTCAAAGAGTAAAAAAAACAGATCCAGGTCCCGATCTGTGTCTTCTATGGGGTCGATGTCATCGTCTTCATCTATTGGAGGATTTTCTGATGGGTTTTCGATGGGAAGTAGTATGGATAGCAGCAATAGTAGCGCAAATAGTGATATTAGCAAATTGTCAGGATCTTCATACGCGGATAGAGAGGAATTCACCAAACAAAGGCGGAAGGAAGAAATTATGCAAGAAAAAATTGAAATGTTAACCAGGATTTCTAAAATGTCAAAGGAAGGATTCACGACAACCAAAAAATGGACACTCAAGGACGACATCGATGAGATTAGATTCGAATGTTATCGCATGACAAGGGAGAATAACTCTAGGAAATCGGTAAAGAAAATGCAACACATTCTTATTTCTGTGGCAACAATGATAGAGTTTGCAAATGGTATGGTGAACCCATTCAACCTTAAGTTACAAGGATTCTCCCAGAATATGATGCTTACAGTTTCGGATTACGACGACAGCCTGGAAGAATTGCACCATAAGTGGTCTGGTAGGACATCGTTTGGACCGGAGATGACTATTATGATGACATTTGTGTCATCTGCTATCTTCCAACACGCCGGGAATTGTGCGAGTACACCTTCACAACCAACAAGTTCTGCACCCCCTAAAAAATCATCGGGTAAGGATATGTCATCTGTTCTAGGGATGTTCTCCAATATGATGCCGAAGCCGAAGCCCGCCCCCGTTAGAAGCCCTGCTCCCGCCCCTACTCCTGCACCGACATCGGATGAATCAGTGGGTGTAGAACAGGTTACAGAAGTTCCTAAGAGGAGGACAATGAAGCGTCCATCGGCAAATGTATTGGAAAATCTAGCCCCCAGTATGACGGTGTAGATGTATTTTAAATATAATTAATTTTCACATTATCTAAACTGGAATTCCAATATCTTATCGTTAGAATTGTCCTGGAGGTTGAACGAAGGACGTGGGAGGAAATTGGATGGGATATTTGATTTTACAAACCCCCTGTCCCTACTCCTCGACATAGCATCCATTGAAGTCTTCCTCTTTTCCGCAAAATTCTTCATGAAAACAGTGTTCATCTCTCCTACTGTGTCCAAAACGAGAAACAAAGATTTCTCAAAAGATTCGTACATAGCATCTGTAACATTCCCATATGTGACCATAGGGTCTATGTTCTCCTGAACCATCCTGTACACTACATCCATATTCTCCTTGGAAAGGAATTTAGTTCTAAGAATCTTTTCAATAGGTGAAAGATTCTCTCCGTCATCTTGGAGAGTGTAATTCACAAACCTTCCGGCAACATTTCTAGAATCCATGTCCTGATATATATATACTAGACACACATAAAATATTATGCTGTATCACCATCTAATGGAATCCATTGAAATAGTAGACAATACACCACCACCGACATCAATTGGTTCCGGTTTAGTACTTTCAGCCTTTTCATCATAATCAATACCAATTTCTATTTCATCAGACTGTTTCCCAGTGGGAGGTATTCCGAATTCATCCCTAAAACACTCCAATTCTGACAAAATGTCATTCGTGAATTCGGTAAAATACGTATCGGGTGGCAAATTCTTCCTATAAGGGAGGAGCATCTTGAACAATTTATTGCGATTACCATCACGTACAGACTTCCTAGTTATATGAGGCCATTGCTTCTTCTGATCCATTCTTCTGGCATAATACTTCCTTTTGCGACAATTTACGCGGTTATCTCCCGAATCATGTATCTCCTTTGACGTATAGAAAGGGAACTCGCAAAAAGACTCTGCTTCGGCTAACAATACGAAATTATTACCCCCGAGGTGTATGACGGCACGTTTTTTGAAATCACTAATATCTTGTGTGACCATGTCTCGTATATTTACGGGTCTCATCATTTGTATACCTTCCACATTACCCATCATTTTTGCCCCATATCCTTCGAGAAACTCTACACCAAGATTACCTTGGAAAACATTCCGTTCAGACTCTCTCATAAGTATACGCATTTTTGTCCAGAATGTAGGTCGTCTGTCACCTTTTCTCTTCCCCATTGCATATATATCATACAATTGTACATGAATTGTAGATGTACCTATTACACTCTGAAGCCACTTCAATGTGATAGGTCTCCTTAGTCCAGGATTGGAAAAAAATCCAAATACACCATCAGGAAATCCGGAAATATCACCATTCTCTTCGGAGTAAGACATTTCAGACTACAGAATGATAATTGTGGGTACGTCCAGGGAAAAAACAAAAGTTTAATAATAAACAAAATTAAAAATTAAAATTAACAATAACGTCGTATGAAAGAATATTAATATCTTGTAGAAGTATTATTCCAATAATGAACCTAAGTGAAGCATATGGTGGTAAATTTGGACAAAGTGAAGAGAGAGAACATACAAGAATTAAAAACCTGGAACCACCTCAACCACAAGGAACAAGTATTCTCCCAGAGGACTTAAACCCTCGTCCATCAAGTGTTCCCCGCACGAATGTGATAGATGAGAGACCCAGACCTAGGTCTAGAACTCTCGGAGCAGGACCAGTGTTGGGGAAATCCATTGGACAAATGGTATCTGATTCCATGAACACTGTTATGGGATCACTCGGAAGTCATGCTTCCGGGATTTCTCCCGAAATATATCTGATACAGTTTCATGTATCTAGAAATGATTGTCACACAATATGTCTTTTCTTGCTTGTATTCATTATAAGCTTTCTTATGAGTGGTAAAAAACAGTGATCACCCCAAAACAACAACAATCGCCATCGCTACTGTAATATGGGAAACATAAAATTCAATAGTACATTCATTCGTGACAAGTGAAATCTGTTTCATATCCCTAGAACACGAAATTATACTATCAATATGAATAATTCTCTTCCTATAGAAAGAATAAATAATAAAATTATTATCTAAAAACCTAATTCTCCTTCTCCTTCTACATCCATCATGTGCCTTTTTATACACAACCATAGACTTACGTATAATTCTTTTACTGAATAGATTCACCGCACACTTCTGGACAAGATATCTTTCATAAGGATAATTATCACATATAACTAAAATATGATTCGAAAATAAAATATTCCTGGGTTTACCTATGAATAAGCTATCCGGTGGTGTAACAGGTGTAACAGGTGTTACTGATCGTGTGGAATGGAGATCCCTTTGATTTTTATCATAATCGTAAACCTGTAAAGGGTAAAAACCCTCTAGGGCCAAAATATTTCTTCTATATTGTGGCATTACATATTGTGGCACCACGCCATTAGAATAATAACATATTATTAATATTTAACAATTAACATTTGATCGGAACTTTAAATAAGTTCTCGGAACCATTTTGAGATTATTAATATTTAATACCCGTATCGAGTCCACCCTCGTCTCCCCTCACTGATCACTCTCAAATTTACCAAACATGAAAATAATAGCATCATTATTTTCTTTCCTTCTTTTTGCCCAAGTTAAATCGGAGGATGTCAAAGTTGATCTGGTGCCATGTATATTCGCATCCGGTGATATCGAGAGAGATGTAGGAGCCGTGTCCGAGTCTTATATGACATCTCTCTTCTTCGATGGATTCTGGTCGGCCACCAAGCGTGAATATCCCAATACATCATCCGGAACTCTCATCGAAGACTACTTGTATCACACTCTTCTTCCATTTCATGGTAAATGCAACGTAGTCTTCGTTGGGTTCGCCCCGAGTGAGGATCAAAAGTCAATGTTCCAAGAGTATTCGAGAATCTTCAATGTCCGCGTCATCTACTTCAACAATGCCCAAACAGGAGACGACGCAGAGGTGAATAGTCGTCTCAGCATCTCTCAGTCATTCCTTGAACCTCTTCTAAGTGCAGAGGGTGTAAAGCTGACTACTTCGGGTGGAACCGACACACGCGTTGTAAAGAGTGATATGGCCGTAAGTCTTCGCGAAACGAATCTCTTCTTCCGACCAGTTCATATCTATGGGACCGGTACTGGTGGAACTACCACTGTTATGGCCGACTATATCGACGAGAATGGTGATACCCTTCTTAGCGCATATCCTCTTCCATCTGTGGCCATGGCCAAATTTGTGTCTGACCCTGTGGAGGGATCCGCTGGTTACGAGGAGATGCACGTCTTCTTCTCGATGGGGTGGTTTGATGTGGGATCGTGGGCCATGCTCCATTATTTGGTGGAATGGGGAACAAAGGGTGTGTTTCAGGGAGAACGCCGGTTTCACCTTTCGGGCGTGGTTGACGATCTTTTCTTGTCTACTGGTGTTTTCGAATACAATGGTGGGGATAACGAAGGATCTGAATTTAGGCTAACATCTTCCAACATGGACACCTTCAACATGGCGGAGAACTCCTTGAATACCGTGTATGGGTCTTCGATTAAGACAGAATTTGCCTTTAATGGTGCGGGAATCCTGGACGAGGTTGATTCGAATTACATTCTCCCCAGTGTTGACGACGATTTCGGTCTTCTTCCCAAGGGAGACCCACCTATTGATGGAGGACTCCCTCCCGCACATAGCACAACTTGGCTACAGACGGCTGTTACTGGGATGAAGACAGAGTTTGACTCTGGTATGTGGAGTTCGGACCTCCTCCTGAAGTGGTTTCTTGACAACGACGACAAAGTGTATATGCAGGGACACACCCTTTCACACGTTGATCGTGATAACCTGGGTGTAAGCGACTGCTCCGTTGAAGACATTGGAAACGTTCAGATCGCCGTCATCACCGGTCTATTTGCCAACGACAACTACAACTGGCGTTCCATGGTAAACCCTGGTATTACAGGACTCTTCAACCCCATGTGTTTACAGTCAGCCATGGACAACTTGATGAAGTGTGGACCTGGAGACAACACCTACAATCCTTCCTCTGGAACCTCCGTCAGCCTAGTGTCATCCGTTTCGGACTACCACTCCATCTACACGACTACGGGAACAGATGGTGTTTCCAGGTTTCAGATTGCTCCGAGGTTTGCAACAAACGTGTACTTTAATTGTATCACCGGGAAGTGTTTGGTCGACGAGAATGAAATGATCCGTAGGACTGTTTGTGGATGTGAAAACCTGGACCCGGGTCAACCCAAGGGATCATGTTCTAGTGATGAGGACCAGTGTACTGGGGAGAATGGTATCCAGTCTTTTGGGTCCATAGATGCTCTTTTCGATACTGAGGCGTTTACTACTACCAGGAGTCTTCTTTCAGGGCGTCGTGATAAGTACATGTTCCACCAGGCAAATCTTATCCCAGCCGGAGATTTGAGTGGTAAGTCTGCAATGGAACACTGGTACACTGAAGTTTTCAAGAAGTTTAGCAGTTATATCGACTTCCCTGCTACGTCGATGAAGTTTGATGATCTATGTACCGATTTTGCTGCCCATGAAGATCTTGATTCTTCGGGAGCAGTGGTTACGGTAACTCTTGATAGTTTCACAGGTATCATTAACTCTTTGAGTTTGGACACTGATGTGAATATTGGATACATCCCTCTTACATTCCCTGAGAGTATGGTTGTTTCTACTTCTGGACTTGTTGTTGGGAGCACGGAAGTTTACGGGTCGGATAAGACGTACTATATTTCGACGTCTACTGGTGATATTCCTTCCCCGGCGACTATACCGGATGTGTCTGAGCTTGCCCCAGTCCCTGTTGCCCCGGTTACTGGACAGACACTTCCTCTTTCGAAGAATAATAGGTGTTTTGAATATATAGGAACATCTTTGATTTTTATGGGTGCATTGGATGATTCGAAAAAGTCTAGAAAGACGTGTAAGAAAGCGTGTTCTGGAAACGCTTTGACCACGTCTCATTACTTTGGACTAAACCGTGGTAGCAACAGTTACAATTGTTACTGTGTGAAGAATGACGATCTTATCGTTGATTTTGTCAGTAGCACTGGGTGTACCAAGAAGGTTGGCGATGACTTTTCATCGGTATATCTCCATAGGTACAAACGGGAATAAACACGACGGTTAATTTATTGATAAATATATTTTTTACATAACTCTTCAATGATACTCTTGCGAATGGGCTTCAATTCGTATCCATCCATACCGGATGACATAATAGAATCCACAGTTTCTTTTGTATGACTCGCAGTCAGACATATAATTGTAGAATCAATATTCGGGTTGGAGTTATCTCCCCGAAGGGCTACTGCTACATCTACACCCGACATCCCTGGCATATAATAATCCATAAGGATCATCTTGTACTTATTTTTACCACACAATTCTATAGCCTGAACACCGTCGGATGCTGTATGACATTTAATACCATATAATGCAAATAAACCCTCTGCAACCTTGATATTTATAAGTACGTCATCTACAACTAATACGTCGGCTACATTTTCTCTTATATCTATGATACATTGATCAATACTATGTTTATTTTCATTTTTACCCGATATATCTCCAATAAGATTCCAGCTATAGTCATTATCACACATACTTAATACTGTAGGTATTCCAACTATAAACTCGCATGAAAAACATGACCCCTTGGTGTATACACTAGAACATGAAACTGACCCATTCATGGATTCACATAGAGTCTTTGTGATAATAAGCCCTAACCCTGTACCCCCGACAGAAGATTTACCCTTTATTTGAGAAAATGGTTGGAAAAGATCACTAATCCTATCAGATGACACCCCAATTCCAGTATCCTCTATCACCATACATATCTGTAATACCTTTTCATATTTCCCATCCAAATATGTATCTGTCACACTATTCGATGATTCCTTCGATGAAACAGTTATTATCACACTCCCTGTTTCAGTAAACTTTAAAGCATTGCTTAACATATTCATGAAAATTTGCCTAATACGAATCTCGTCTCCGAACGCTTCACTAGGGGTAGACACGATCTTAAGTATCACATCTACATTTTTACTATCATTAAAAGACTGTACCATAACTCTCGTTGTATCGTGTATCACAGTTCCTATATTAATAGATGTAATATCTAATGTTACTTTCCCTGCTTCTATCTTGGAAAAATCCAAGATCCCTGTGATAAGTGTTATCAATAGATCCCCACATGATTTAATATCGTGTAAATATTCTCTAATTTCCGGGCTAATATCAATTGATGTAAGTATATCTATAGTCCCTATTATACCATTAAGAGGTGTACGTAGTTCATGAGACATCTCTGCTAAGAATGTAGATTTCATATCTGTTGCCTTTTTGTATTTTATCGACATAACTTTATCCTTCTTGGATGTATTCATTTGTATAATATACATTCTACTAACTACAATAGATGCAAAAAAAGATATCAATAATATTATACCATATGTTTCAAATCTGGGGACAGTCTCAGTAATCAATTCGGTGATAAATATATTGTTATTTATTTCCCGTACTTCCCTGTAAAGATTTTTACCTGTTGTCATCAAATCACCTGTGCTAGTTTCAATATAAATATCCTCTCTATAACCATTATCATTTATTCTGAATAGAGAAATTTGATATACGTCTATGTCATTTATAGATGTTGTTTCTAAAGAAGATCTCACTAAAACACTAGGAAAGAAAAGCCTATTAAATGTCCCTATGAGTTGATAAGTTGTTAAATCAAAGACTGGTTGAAGAAGTTGGTACACAGACTTTTGGTTAGTAAATACCCCTTTATCACTTTTACTTGCTCCTTGTAGATCTACTAGATCTGATATAATGGTCCTATTTTCCTTCACCATCAAATCTATAGCATCTTTCCATAGACCATAATATAGATCAACACCCCTAAAACCTTCTTCAATGACAGGGTTTGCATGTAATAATGGCCACATGGATACATTGTCAATAGGTCTCGGTAGAACTCCACCAAGTGGTCCTATGATGGACATGGTAAAATTAGTATATGAAAGAGAATTGTGTTCAACAAATGATTCTCTATCCTCTGGTTTTATCATGGGTACCCATCCAATACTTGTAACCGTGGGTGAAATTTCTAGAATTGGGTCAGTCAAGGTATGGAAAGATTCTGGGGATATCATACCTCCATGTGTCCCCAATATGATTGGCATAATTGATTCTCCAATTGTTATATTGAGATTAATTTGTAATTGTGTTGTTATCTCCGTGATAATTTTTCTTTCATTGTTTCTTAAAGCATTAACATTTATTTCATATGAAGACCATGTTAAAACAGATGTTAACGCACATCCCATTAAGAATATTATAACGGGTTTTACATTTAACATACAGACCCAAGAATATAGTTGTACCATATAATAAATGTGCACATTGGAACTCCTAACTAAGCTTCCTACTCTTGGAGGAAAAGTCTCCATCTTCAAGGTATACAGAGAAACTCTGGCACCATACGTCACACACATCATCAAGCTTTGGCTTATACTTTACTAGTGCTTCAAGTCCTTTTGTGACATTATATTCTTCAAACAATCTTTTTCCGATTGACACGGACAGTTTCTTGAGATCTCTACTCTTCATTTTATTCGGGTTTATACCATCCAGAAGACATGAATCGGGGAATGCTGCATCAACCGCCTTAAACTTCGCACGGGGAGGTATAAACTTTACAATAGCATCTGATTGACTTATTCTCATCTCGGTATAGAAATATGAATATATCGAGTACCCCACAACGGTATTTTTAATTGCTTTGGATATCTGATTTTCGATAAATACGTAATCGATAAGTTCTTCATTCACGATGGGTGAATCTCTAAAAAAATCTATAGCACTTTCCGCAAGAACTACGGACTTTTGGCTCATTTTACCTATCTGAGCCTTTTCCATGTGTACAAGATTAAACGTTGTAGCTTCATCATCATGTATGAAATCAACTATACAAAATGACAAGTTTATGATTCCCACATCAATTGATAATACACGTGTCTTGCTCATTGTAATAAGATATATAATTATTAAAATTTAATCATTCAAAACAAATTAGATCAGGACGTTACAACCTGTAACATACGTTTGCCTCTGAGCATTCTGACTGTTCGGAGGCCAATTCTTAGTAACAGTTTCCACCTTTATATCGTAATCTGAAAAGATATATGAATAGAAATCTTCCGTGAACACGAAATTTACACCCGGAAACTTCAACGTGGAGAATATTCTCAATTGTGAAATGAAAATACTTTCCAATGTATACATCTCAGAATCCACTTCAACCCTATCGGAATTCATAAATGCATACAGAGGATTCGTACTGTACTGAAGCTTCTTCTTTTCCGAACAGATTCTCGAAGGTAGTGATGTCCATATATCAGACTTCCCGTAATTCTCAACCGCCCAATCGTAAGCCAATGAGGCTTTACGAATGATGTTTGGTATCTCTCCATCCTTGATATTGTTAAGAAGATTGGGGTCAGATTTTTCTGCCGGAATCTTGTTTGGGAAATCTAGGACTACTATTCGTCTACATATAGATCCAGACTTATCCTCCCATTTTGCAGCTTCGTTTCCAGCAATTATACCAGGAGCTGTCCATCTCCCCACTATAGGAGATTCGTGTTTTACAGCCATGGATACGTCCTCTCCTGTAACCATACTCTGGAATTCTGCCTGGTCCATCTGGAAATCACCTTTCAATTCTGGGATAAGGAAGAGAATTTTGTCGAATATAGTAGAAAGACCAAACTTCCTCTCCACGTTGTTACTCAATATACCAACATCCCTGGCGTCAAACAGCATCTGGATAACCTTAATTACCGTACTCTTACCTGTTCCTGCTACACCTTTAAGGAAAGGTATTACCTGCCAACAATCTTTTTCATTGACCTCATAAAACAAACGCCCTATCAACACAAACATCCACTTTACCATAGACGCGTCCCATTCCTGGGGAGTGAATATAGAATTAAAATATGGTGTTTCTAAATCATCATATGTCAATCTGGCACTACCTGGATGTGCCAGACCATTTACCAACTCTTTGAAGTATGAAGGGGCAAAGTCCTTTTCTATAATTTTACATGAAACTATAGATTCATCCATTTGTCCACCATAAAACCAAAACTTATCATCGGTTGCATCATATATCCCATCATTGAAACTCCAGACTCTCCTATTGACTTTTAAATCTGGAAATTCTATATCCTGACATTCTGTTGCATACTTCACAACACCTTCAAATAAACCTTCGGTCATTATCTTCCACATCTCAAAATTAGATTCTTTTGCACAAAAAGATCTGACCGCAGATTTTATATCACACTTATCTTTCCACGCATGTGTGGGGTTACCATCTAAAAATATCTGTTCGTATACTCTCGTTTCTGATCTCCTATATCTATGCCTAAAAAAAGACCCCAGTATGTATATTGTGAAAATATGAACTGGTTTGAGATTCTCCTTATTTAATGGTGCATGCCAAAAAAGCATGTCAGCTCCAGCCGGTGTAGGGAAAGATGAATTTGAATTTGTCATCCTCATAAATGACAATATAGTGTCCTTGCAATAGAAAAGACATTCTTGGAACCGAGAGAACCTATCCTGTAAATCATCCAAGTCTTCTGGTGTAACCGTTTCTTCTTCCGTTAGATACTGTCTCAAAATACAGTATGATTTCCAATCAGCCAGATACACATCGTGTACCGTCTGGGGGACTAAATCACTTGCACCTGTGATATTGAATATATTTAATACATTTTGGTATCCTTCCGGGGTACCCTCAGTTTTATACTTTGTCTCAAGTTCTTCGAACTTATCTATGAGATCTTGCTTGGAAAAATTTTCAAAATTGGCGTTTTCTTCTGCATCATCCATCCTGTGGAAGTATGCTTGATTTTTTTTTAGATGTTGTGGACAAGAGACAGTTTGTTAATACAATGAAGTCTACTATTAGAAATGTATCGGAGATTATAGAAATTTCAGAATCTAGACATACACCAGATAAGATGGCATACCAACATATAATAAGTCAAGGAGATAAATTAATACGCTCCCGAGCCATGGAACAACAAGTAGATGCTATATTCGAAATCCCAGCAATGATTCTCTTTAAACCTATATATGACCGGGATGAACTTACACGTAAGATATACAAACATTACAAAAAAATAGGATTCACATGTAGTCTAGACAAATATGTACTGACATTGTCATGGGGTAAAGTTGACGAAAAGAAGGAGAAATATAGAGAAGACACAGACGAATCAGATGAAGATGATTCTGGAAATGAAACAGAAGATTCTGATATGTCCGAAGAAGAAACTGGCGAGAAGAAGATTGTTCTTGATACATCTTCAAGTCTCGCCCAGCGTGTTTTAGATATTTAAAAAATATAATTAATTTATGAACCAAAGAAAATACAATTTTACATTTACTCTGAAATCCAGAAAGACGAACGAGTCTCCTTCCCAGTTCTGTTGACCAACAGGCTTTCATTACTGGAGGCCTTGCTGACGTACTTGCTGTTCTCTCTGTTCTTAAGGTACACCACCTGGTCGACCTGGATATTGTTCTTGCTCTCAAGTGTTGCCACTCTGGCTTCAAGTGCCTCCAGAGATGCCTTCATTGCCTTTCCATCTATGGTCACCTCCCCATTTGTGATTGCAGTTTCACCCGCAGTACTCTTGGCAAATTGGAATCTATGGGAGGTGGCGGCACGGAAGAAGTTTTCTCCACTGTCCTGGTGATTGAAGATTGTTGCCCAGACCGCATCGCTATTGTTCTTAATAGTCAAACCTGTGTCCTTACTGACATATGCCTTTGTGGTACCGTTCACAGCAAACGAGAGTGTCTTGGAATTACCGGCATTTAGAATTGTCCCTCCTGTACTGTGTTGAGAAAGAGCGGCGTTATTGGCACTGAATCTTGCACTACTAGAGAATCGTGCCCACCCATCGTCCTCCCCAATCTTACAGTTGGATATTTGGGAGTTGCCAAGTTGTTTAGATACACCGGCCGACGAAATAGAATAGAGAGGGGAACTGTCACCGTTCTCTATCATGAATCCATTTGCGGTATTGTTGTCCATTTTCATGCGGATAGCATACCCACTAACATCTCCGAAAGAGGAGGGTGTCTTACCATCGGGTGCTAAGCCAGTTTTGTTTGCGAAATACATACACCATGTGTTGGACTGGAGAGAGTTGAAGTGAATAGCGGACTCAGGACCTTTGTTCTGCACCAACCCAATTCTACACGACGAAGCGTTAAGATCAGACACGTTAAGAATACCAGATGCCACAAATGCGGTAGCATTGTGTGTGTTCCATGCACCGGTAAGAGCCTCTAAGTTGTTCTTGGTGTCCTGTCCGAGACCGTCAACAAGTGCGAGGTTGTCTCCCAATGCGTCTGCCTCCAGAGTAACATTGGTCAATCCATTGGAAATAGTCTGTTGGTTAGTTTCGAGTGTTCCTACGCGCAAGACAGTTGAATCAACAGTCGATGAAATGTCTGATACACTTGATGCCAATTGGTCTGCGGTGTCGGTGGCAACCTGGAGGTCACTATTGGTGTCTCCAAGAGAAATCTCCAACATACCAATAGATGCAGCGTTGGTGGCAATTTCATTTCCACTCTGAGCAGCCGAACTTCTGATGTCTACCATTTCCGAAGTTACATGGGTCTCGAGGCGGTCGATGTCATCAGAAGCAATGGTCACTTTACTCAGGTTGGAGGTAGATCGTGTACCAACAACGTTTGCGAAAGTTTCTACGTCATTAAGACGACCTTGTAGTTCAGCTATTTCGGATGATTCGGAAATTGGGGCTGTGGACACGACAAGAGGAGCGATGGGGATTACTACTTCGGTTAAAAGGTCGGGAAAGTTTTCGTCTTCTGCCACAAGTGAGGGGTCAGTAATCTGGGACAATTTCTCTATTTCTTTCTTGAGTGAAGAAATTTGGGTTGTGTTGTAAAATCCCAGGGCAAGGGAAACACCTGATGTTCCTATTGCAGCAAATTCAGCCATATTTTCGAAAACAGTGTTGTTATTAATTTATATTATTATTTTTTATAACCGAACCCTACCAAAACTAATTACACCTTGCCAACATTTACGTCCTCTTTTATCATGGCATCATTCTCTTTCTTCTTTTTACGAGCTTCGGCGTCAACTTTCTTTTCCGCATCCGTCTTTTTAGGGAAGTGTTTTCCCACCAAGTTGCACAGATTGAAATACGTAACAACACCAAAACCGTCAGGGGGATTAAGAAGAACCTTAAGAGAATCATCCAAAATTATTTCAATCTTACGTTCAGGGTTTTGGAGACCATTCTTCACAATATATTCGTTCAACTTTGATACCGCAACAGTCCTGGCCAGTTTTTCCGAGTGATCCATGCCGAAAAAGTCGGCGAGTTCAGGTGAAATCTTACTGGCACAGGCTATTCCATGGCGAGGCCTATCGGAAACAACAGAAGAAGTCTTCCTCTTGCGCTTTTTCTTGCGTGTGTTTTCAAAGTCGCTAATATGCTTTGAAGCTAGAACCTGTACCAGATACATGAACCATGATGTAGGTATATTCGTGTCCCCCTTCCAATTGTAAGGTACTTCCAAAACACTTCCTTCTATAGTATCCTTAATGGGAAGCCATGCAACAGAAGAAGCTTCCAACATTTCTTTCTTTTCTTCGATAGAAGACGTTTCATACTTAACAAACCTATTGGCTAGCATCTGCAATTGAGCCTTCTTCATAGCCTTCATGATAGAATTGATAGAATATACCAAGCCATCGTTGGAAGTGAAAGACCTAACAAACCCTCCCGGGATAGATGGTCCCCAGCTATCGATATTATTGTGGACAGATGATGAAAATACATCAAGAACTTTCTTACCTGGGAGCAAATTCCTAACAACAAGATCTAGGAACACCTTGGGGCGTTCGGTATCCCATTCTTCGGTAAGGCATGTCCTCTTCTTAGACCTACTCTTCTTTCCATGTTCGGGAATGTTAACCACTTGTGTAGGTACAATGGTGTTCCCGATGATTTCAGAAGGGTCACCCCTTACAGCAAGCCATAGTTGTTCCGTAGTAGGACGGGTACCCATATTGTCCGAAGGAGGAGAAGACCACCACTTAGGAATAGTTACGAGAGGCATCTTAGTCTTCCTCACGTGTTTTGGTTTAACATCATCGACTGTCTCGGTAGATGTAGTGTCATCTTCGTTTGTATCAACTTCGACAGTCTTCACCTTTTTCACAGTATCCTTCTTCATCCATGGGTACTGTCCCATGTCAGCAATCTGATAGACGGAATGAAACTTGAATCCCCACGTATCGATGAGATCCATGGCATTTTTCATGCTGTACGTGTCCACCCATATGAATAGAACCGAATTATCCTTGGATACCTCATTGGCTGGAAACTTAGAAATCTTGGATGTTTCTATAGTAGACCATGGCGTATTCACGTAAAGAACATCATACTTCTCATTCTTTGTCTTGAGAAATGCCAAGGCAGAACGAGCATTTTCCATTTCAGACATTTGAAAATGTCACTGGGTATAATTGTGAGACGTATGTGGTAAACTTATAGGTATAAAGTATTTCTTTTGTTTTGGATATTATGTATTAAAAATTAAACCGCCATGATAATTGCCACAGCTATCGCGGTTATGATAAATTCTTTCGTTTTTAAGATATCTTCGAATGATGTTGTACCAGTTGGTCTCTGATCCTGGTATAAAGCCACTTCATATTTACTGGACACTGGGTCTGTTACAAGTATCAGAGGATCATATGGTGTTTCATCATCATCACCATCTCCGTTTTTCCTTTTCACCAAATAGGATCCCAAGAAGAAACCAGCCAATATTCCCACTTGTGCCACTGTCCCAAATTTGTCAACTGCGTTGCTGAATTTCTTGAGTTTTTTTGCATTTTCTGCGGTGTCTGCAACCTTACTGATCTTTTTAGAAGCTGATGCGACATCGTCAACTTCGTCGATTTTGGTCAAAAACCCCTTAGAATTAGTAAGGGCGTCTGTTATTTCGTCGGCGCTCTTGGCATCAGGGAGAGATTTCGCGATAGTTTTAAGTTGATCGGCCGAAGAAGTTGCAGTGTCTGCAAGATTGTCCAATCGTCGTGGTACACCGTCGATTTTTTTAGCACTTTTTGAAATAGTTGTCAAAGAATCAGATACATCCTGTATCTTGCTTAAACTTTTTAAATTTTCCACCTTGCTTGCATTCTTGAGTACATCTAGGGAATCGCCGACATTGTCTGCACTTTTCAAAAGACTCCCAGATGCATCCCCTACGTTGTCAACGTTCTTGATCACCGAACTTAAAATATCATCTGCACCTCTAGGCAAAAGCCCTGAGAATTTAGATATCTTCTTTGTTATATCGATTACATTACTCGAACTCGCAATTCCCTTTACCGTAAGTTTGAAAGCCGAGGAGAAAGCTCCTATGTCAAGAGTTTTCAAAAGAGATTTACCTATGCTCAAATTACCAGCACCTTTTATAACAGACTTTAAAGTCTTCGCCACCCCGGCAAGTTCGTCAGAACTCTTCGCCAATGCGATTGCTATCTTAGCAGCACCCATCTTATATTTTATACCATATAATTAAATCTTCATATAAGAGCATTGTCGTTTAGATTTAAAACCCACGCAACCTATATGATCTGGAACTAATAATAGATTGTCGATTCTAGTATACACTATCTTGATACCCTTTAAATTCTTAAACTTAGAATTAGATCTACAAACATTCCCAGCAGCCAGTATATCCTCAGTTGTGGGATCAGGATGTATGATCACGTGGGGACTAGGGAAAGATGCAAGATGTATCCAAATATCATCAGGATCCGATAGTGCTATGAGATCCCAGTTGTCTTGTGCATCCTTACCAATTCTCATTTCGTATGTAAGTATATCTTATATTAAAAAATAGTGTGATAATGTGTACCAGATTCCATGGTATTTTAATATTTAATATTTAACCGTGTTTGTTTTTATCGTATCCCATAATCCTAATTTCTTCGAGTACTTTCTTTTAGACCCACATGACATTATTTACCATTGGGTTGTCCTTTATATATATGTGTATAAACATTATGTGTTATTTTACGCATTATTTTGTATATACGGGGTATATCAAAAATGGTCGCCGTGAACCAGAAATTGATGATCAAGGTTGCTATTGCTTTTATCGTAGTCGCAGTTTACACATACACACAGAAGAAGAAAACTGATGATACCCCCCAAGAAACTCTTGGTGCCAAGCTGAAGAGTTTGAAGTTTGGTGGACTTCCTTTAGGGAAAAAACTGAAGTCTCTCAAGTTCTCCGGACTTCCTCTAGGGTCAAAACTGAAGTCTCTCAAGTTCTCCGGACTTCCTCTAGGGTCAAAATTGAAGTCTCTCGAGTTCTCCGGACTTCCTTTAGGGAAAAAACTGAAGTCTCTTAATTTTAGCAAGCTTCCCCTAGGCAGAATCATAGGATCGGACGAAGAACCCTTACCTAAGTGGATATGGGGAATAGTTGTAACCCTAGTTTTGTTCAAGATATTCGAGAAACCTCTCAGAAATATGGTTGAAAAGTAAATAATATTTGGATTGATTTACGTGAATAAAGTAATAAAATAGATTAAAAATTACCTGATAGTATCATCTGTTCTATAGAAGATTCAATGGATAATATAGCAGTATATGTATCAATATTACAATCTGTGTCACACTCTTCTCCAATCATCGAACAGCGTAAGTTGTTCGCAAATGGTGTCATATTTTCCGATAACTTTTGAAAAACTTGCATACATTCATCTTGAAAAAATCCTCTCAATACTGTACACATTTGATCCAGGTTAGGTGAATTATTCAACGCTTCCACAAAAGTATGACATTGAAATATAATACTATTGTTCCATGAAATGATACCCATACAAACGAGTGCGGAAGAGAACATATCTATATTCATTCCTCTTTTTGTTGATATAGAAGGAGGTCTCCAACCATGTGTTGATCCTTTATCGTCTGAAACCAATGATGTAATAGACCCAAAGTCTCCAATGGAAAGTGTAGATGTATTCATAAATATATTATCAGGTTTGATATCAAGATGACAAACTCTCCCTATATTATGTAATATACTCAAGCCTTCGTATATGTTTTTACACATGCGAAGTCTGTCTATAACTCTTGGTGGTTCGTTCTCCTGGATATATGTTTCTAGATCTGGCCCCCTTGTCAATTCGATAGAATATGTTGAAGATACAGATATCGTTGTTGTAAGGTATGGTGATTTAGGTAGACCCAATTCAAGACTAAATCTATTAAATCTTTCTACACCTATACTGGGGGAATATTCAGTGGAACTATCGGAACTTGAACTATTGGAACGTGTGTATGTATTCTCCAACATTTGTTTAACTATATTCCCTCCTTCAAGTGTCTTATACACTCTGCTTTCTGCACCTTGTCCAGTCTCTTCCCATGTTTTTGAATTATGAGCCCTTTTTAGATCTTCATCGGTTAAAAATACTTCTTTTCTATTACCAAACAGTCTTCGTAATCTGTCTATATGTGTTGGATCCATATATGTAATTTAATGTCTATATATATTAAAAAAAAACCTTCACATGCCCTTGATTATCCCAATAACATATACTTCAGTTTGTTTTTAAAATATTTTATAACCTAATATAAGTAAGAAGACAATCGTCGTATGATTATCGATAAAAAAATAAAGGCGGCAACAATAGTTGTCGCAATTTTCATAGTTATATGGAAATATCAGACCTACAAAACTTCATTTGAACAATCCACCGACTTTATCACGAATTATCATGAAAATGTCACGGCGAAGTTCGAATTGGAGCAAGATACCATGATAGGAGAAACTAACTATGATAACATGATCGATGAAGTTGTAGAAGGACTTACTGATTTTGAAGATTCAATGTCAACAGTACCTACCCTAATCAACACGGTAACAGAAACTCTCGTGAAAAACAAGGAAGATCGTTTCAACACACGTATACTACCTATCATACAAAGATTCCGTGACGATAAACAGGTGGGACTAGCAGAACGAATCCCATTTATACTGGGGGAAATCTTCGATAAGGTAGACGAAGAATTTGAAGAACTATCTGGGTCTATCGTTTCATCAGATGATACCAAATCCATGATAGATTTTTACAATAAGATGACCTCTGACATGAAAATACGTTTCATGGATGAGATAAGCTCTAAATTCGAAAAAGATACGGATGAAAGGATTGAAAGGGTTGAAATCTTCTACTCTGCTGCTCTCACCGGATCCCTCACCATGTACCAAGACTTTATCGAAAACGCTAAAAAAATGGCGTTAAACTTCTCGGGAGCTGATCAGGCTGAAAATTATGTCAAAGCGACTGCCCAGTCAAGAATTTCAGAAGCAGTTGCAAACAATCTCAGGTATGATATGCTCACAGATTATGCAAAAGGTATAATGACAGATGACGATATGGGTGTATTCTTGAACGAATTCTTTGCATCAGCTACTGTAATACGGGAATTCATGCGTGAAGAACTCGTTTTCCGATCTGAAAATGGACACGTTCCTAGTATTTTGACAAATAGGGCTTCTCAATTATACCTGAACGCATTCGACACCATCTCATCCAACAAACTCATTTCTGATCCACAAAGGAGATCTCTAAATGTGTACTCAAAGGTTCTATATGACAATCTTATAGATTACTTTGCTACAACAAGTTCCGTTCAGACCTACACGTTCGAATCTCTCACTGGGTTCTCTGATTTGTACCTAAATTCCATTCTACCAAAAGTGTACACATATGTGTATGCCATGTTTGTGGAATTCAAGAATGTCCTAAAGAGATCTTTACTGGAAGGATCTCAGACATGTACCCTTCAATTCTTCGAAATGAGACGTGTTATCGACTTTGAATTCTTTTTTGCTGTATGCCAAGAACAGAATTTCGATCTTGTGGCGACAGAATCTGTGTACAGGGAATTGTATGATGAAGAATTGGCCACTGCCAGATCAAGAATGATCGGATATGCTCGTCTCCCCTATATCGTATACCTGTATGAAGACGCTATAGACTTCCTGGGTGTCTCTTCTGAACTCCTTTTCTTCACAGATGACACTCTTCGTCCTGTTATGGATGAAATCACAGAATCATTCCATGAAAAAATGGCATCATCAGTTACCGAATTCCTTGACCTCGGTATAGAAGATGTATATGAAGAAGAGAGTTCATCGTCATCGGCCATTGTAGAATCTACTTTCGAACTTTTCAAATCAAACATGGAGTTCATGAAAGCGTCACATCTGGTCAATGAAGTATCTTCCATTGTAAAATTGGAGATATCCCAGAAGGTAAAATTTGTGACGGACTTGATTCCTGATCTTATTGACGAATTCAAGGGGGAAGTTACCGAACCATTTAGCAATGAATGGATGGAGGCAACGAAGCAATCATTCCTTGTAGGTGATGACATCGACTTTGATGGGATGAAGAGATTTGCAGTCGAAGAGATGAACGTTGTCGGAAGAAATGTCACCGAAGACTATGTCAAAACTATCACAGATTATATCGATGAACAGATTCTGGGCATCAGTGTAACTCTCGGAGAAGTTTCGGCAGTTATTTCAGTTTCTATCAACGAATCTCCGATTAGCGACGACGATAAGGTTGTTGTTAATAACTCTCTTGTTAGTACAGTAGAAGATCTCGAGGGAACTATCTCATCTGTCAAGACATCACTCCTCGTGAACATCAATGATATCCTCCAAACAGCTATACGATCTCTAGACCAGGTAATGGATATAAATACACAAAACTTCTTCAATACAAGTATCCGGGAGGTTGTGGAAGTATTCCAGTCGTCTGTGGGAGAAGATTTCACTGGATTGTATTATTCTCATATCGATATAATGTCTTCTGCTTACAAAACTCTCGCCAACCAGGCCAAGACTATCTTTGAATCTAGAACAAGAAGAATTATCAATCTGGAAGTTGAATACAGAACACAGATAGAGGAAGAGACCGGGAAAATTCTATCTATTCTGAGCGATGAAATAGTTTCAGACTATGACATAATATCGTACACGGCTAGACGAACTATACTTGTCAATAACATGAGAGTCAAGGTCATAGAGGGGGTTCTTTCTCTTCGAATGCAAAGGAACGGTGCTATTAAACAGGAGGAGAGAGAATATGCCATAGAGACTGCTCAATTCAGAAACACATACAGCGAATTGTCAAAAGAACTTGTAGATAATTTCACGATGGCTTATTCTGCCATGATCACATCCACCTATGAAAAGGCTGCTGATGTTTTATCTATGGTAACATCTGTTCTTTCTGTATTAGAGGGAGATTTGAAACTATCATTGACTGAGTCTTATTCTGATTTAGTTGGACAGGTTGTATTTGCTGAGACAAATGATCTTCCCGTTATAGATATGCTTTCTATTTCTTACCCCCAGGGAATAATGGCCGTATCTGACAATCTTGAAGGAGACCTTCCATCGATCATGAATGAAAGCCTCATAATTACTGATCTGGAAACTATTGGTGGGTCTGAATTCTTAGATGGATCACAAGTGGCAACAACCTCTCTCCAAGTAAATGAGAGTTTGGATAACCTAGGAGCTTCTGGTGATGGAAGCATTGATCATACCCAAATTACTCTTTCTATGTCGGACTATGATGCATGGGAGACCACTCTTGTAGAAACTGCTATAGAGGATCTTGAGGTTGCAATGACACAAAGTCTGAAAGAAAACACGTGTCCCAATAAACCTATATGCAAGGATTTAAAGAATGGTGAGTGTGAAGATAAAGACCTTAGGTGTAGAGATGGGTATGTACTGGGGTTAAATTCCCATGGTATTCCATGTTGTTTATGGGATCCTGTTGCTGCTGGGTTCCCATTTGAGTCGGTTGGTCTAATGTTGTTAGAAGAGCTTGCTCTCATGTACTTCACCAGCCCAGACGCCGTGGGTCATGTAGCAAAACTAGCACGATATATGGCAAAGGGTGTTAGCAAAGTTGCATCTAAATCCGCAGGAAAGTTTTTAGCTGTGTCTGCAAAATTCTCCGGAAAAGCGTCTGGAGCATTCGCGAAAGTGGGAGGACGCATGGGTAAGAAGCTGGCTATAAAGACTGGTAGAAAGGCTGGGATGAAGTTGTCATCCAAAGTTCTATCCAAAACCTTGTCTAAAATTGTTTTCAAGGTGGGAGCTAAAATTGCTAGCAAGGTGGGTGTTAAGGTCGGAAAGGCAGTGGCAAGCGCGGCTTTGAAATCTCTCATAAAAATTGGATCTTCGGGACCAATTGGTGTCGCATTGGTGGTTTTCGACATTTTGAGTTTAGCTCTTGATTTATGGGATCCTGCAGGATACAATGATGCACAAGCTGCTGGCCAAATCGCATCAACACGTGACAGTATAGAGACATATTACAATGAGACTCTCAAGGCTGATGGAATTACTGCTCCTTTGATCCCAGACCCCATGTATAACGTAGACCCATCTAAACAAGGGGAACTTATAGAAGAACTCATGATGCAGTGGTTTTCCGACAAGGTTTTGGCACACACCAGTGCAAACGAGGAGAGATGGAAATACATGCCTATCAGCGAGTCTACTGCTGAACAGAACGCTGAAGTAGATCGTTTGACAGAATTCATCTTTACGGACCTCAATTTCATGGAGCAACTCACATGTAGAAACACGGAGAATACTTTCATGGTAAATGCCAGTAAGATTAATGGTCTTAACCCACTTCTACGAGGTACATCTTCGGACAAGGATTATGATCAGACAACTAACACACATCTGAAGATATGTGTCCTTAATGAAACTGGTGTGAATCTACACAATAGTTTCAGTAAGCAAAAGGTAGAATTCATCAATAAAATAGTTAAAGACCCATTGTACAGATGGTCTAAGATATCTGCCGAAGGAGGGTATGACATATACAGTGAAGTTACTATAAAAGAGTTACTGGTTGCGAATATTGAAAAGGCCAGAAGACAAGGAGAGATCGAAAAGGGAAAAACTCTAACTGTATCAGAACTCAGCGCCCCCCTTATAACCAAGTTCGGGTGGTCTCTGATAATTGTAGACGCCGAGGAGGAGTTTTGGAAGCAGTACACTTATTCACAGGAGGAAGGGACAGACCTCCCCGAAAGAAAAAACTTCGGAGATGCATGGGACTCGGATGAAGATGTACACAGACAGCACTATCTTAAAATTATAGAGGCTGTGATGGAAGAAAATATAGCAGAAATGGTTCCATGTGATGAGGATACTGGTAGATGTGAAGACATGGCATCTATAGAAATGATCAAGAAGAAGGATTCTGATTCTCCAACCTGGTATCCAGATTACAATGATCTATATGACGCATCTAAAGCGCTCGTAGACGATAATGTATTGGCTACACTACAAGAGAAGCTTGACAATGCAAAAGCAAATGAGGCAATTTTAGAAGTTTTGAACTCCGCAATGGATGAACAAGCCTCGGAAGAATTGGGTATTACTGTAGCACAAGCTAAAAATGATCGTATCAAAGAATCATTCAACGTCGATGGTAACATACAGGAAGCTGATTTTGCTGTAATGAAGGGTGGTTTCTCTAGAATGTCTCCTTTGTCGTCTATCAAGGAAACATGTGACGAAATGGGTTATGATGTTTCGTTTGACCAAGGTAAGGGTTTATGTAACTTCACACAGAGGTATTGTGATAGGTATGGTCTTACATACTTTTTCAATGAAGACGTAAACGTGTACGATTGTAAATTGGCTACTTCTCAGAAGGTGTTCGAATCTATTTTCGGTACAACAATCACGCGTTCGATAAAACGAGGAGCAAAAGCTCTCGGGACAGAGGGATCTCTGGGTGCCCTAGGTGCGGCAGGAGAAATGATAGATCTTGAGCTTGAGAAAAATATACCATCTCTGAGTATAATGGATGGTCTAGATGCCGTGGGGTTGGGTAGTAAGTATTCTATATGGTGATTCTAGACAAAATAATAATATTTATTAATAATATCACAGAAATAATGAAATTCTTTGGTGCTTTGCTTCCTGTGGCGTGTACAGCAATGTCTTTTCAAGATGATTACTTTTCTATTGATTTTTCTACGGATTTCTCTATGGATTTCTCTCTTGACTTCTCTTTGGATTTTTCTATGGGCTTTTCTATGGATTATGACTACGAATCGTTTCCGTATGATGATATGATATGGTCATCATATACCGACACGGAAACTGACTCCCCTGTATCCCCTACATTGCCTCGTTCTGAATATACCAACACGGATTTTCCCGAAATGGGTTATTATACATTTTCTCCAACACCATCTGGATATGCTGATACATCTTTCCCTTCATCATCTCCTTCATCATCTCCTTCATCATCTCCTTCATCATCTCCTTCGTCTGGATATGAAGAGTTTACATTTTCTCCTACACAAATGCACACATCTTCTCCCACGTCCGAGAAAACTGGTGATTTCGATACAAATTCTTTATTAAATTCTTTATCGTCGACTGGTGATTACATGAAACCAATGTATTATGTTGCATTGCCAATTATAGTTGTTTTGGCACAACTTGTTACATTATGATATATTTATTAATGTGTATAATTATTAAATGTGGATCATAAATGAGTCAAATAGGTTCATATATTACAAAAGACTTTTTGGGATCCGGCCAGTTCGGATCAGTGGTTTCTGCTACCAAGGAAGGAACCGATCAAATCTTTGCTATAAAAAGAATTTCAAAAGAGAGTATCGCTAGATCTTCTATGACTGATCAGGTAAAAAAAGAAATATCGATTATGAAAAGTCTAAAACATCCTTATATAGTGAGAACATATGATGTTCTTATGTCTCCTAAATACGTATTCATATGTATGGAGAATGTTACAGGGGGGGAATTGCACAGTAAGATATCACAAGGGAAGTTGGATGACTATACTTCTTCTAGATATACGAGACAGTTGTGTGAAGCATTGAAGTATTGTCACGACCAGCGTATTTGTCACAGGGATATTAAACCACAGAATATTCTACTGGACGGTGATAACAATGTCAAATTGGTTGATTTTGGTTTTGCATCTGTTATGGAATATGAAAATATACAATCGTCTTATGGAAGGTTTGATATTCAAAATCACGCAATGAGTTCCGTGGAAACTTCTAGGCCTACGAACCTCACTTTAAGATCTTATTCTATCAGGAGTAAAGCTATGCATACCTACTGTGGGACAGAACAATTCATGGCCCCTGAAATATCATCTAGAGATGAATACTATGGAGATAAGGTAGATATGTGGGCAGTAGGTATGGTTGTTCATTTCATGTTATTGGGAAGGTTGCCAGATCAAGAAAAATATGATGTAAGATCTGTCCCCAGGTTCCTAAGACGTTTGAATAGTCTTACACCGAATGCAATGAATGTGTTACATATGCTTCTAACGGTTGACCCAGATAAACGAGGATCCGCAGGAGATATTCTTGCCAGTCCATGGTGTCAAAGTGAAAACACAGATAGTTCAGAAGAAGAAATAGATGCTAAGGGTCGAATGATATCTGATGCATTTGAAGATGATTGTGAAGAGTACACCTTTAATAAAACTATCCCCAAGGAAATATATAGTCCGGGAACTTTAATGAATCATGTTAGACTGATATTGGATGATTCTAATTTGAAAACTAGGGTTAAAGGTGATAATATAGCATTTTCTATGTTAACACCAGGAGGTGTTTCTATTCTGTGTATGGAAGTATCCGAGAGTAAATCGTGTATATGCGTAAATGATATTAACATCTACTGTATGAATAAATTAAAGATCATGTTTAAGTTGTAGACAAATCACTTACTATTCTTCATGAAGTTGGCAATCATACCAGTGTCCATCTTCTCCTCAACCTTCTTATCTACAGTATTCTTCCTCTTTACAGTTGTTTTAATATTCAAATCCTGATCCAAATTATATATTTTACCACCCAATGTCTTATAATACGCCTTCCTCTTCTTATACTGGTTTCTGAAAACATACTGTGTATCTACGAAATCTACAACCAATGGTGTTTTCTTTTCATCGTGTATACGGAGTATCCTCCCAACACACTGGACGACGTCACTTCTAGGTGTTGTAAACACTATAGTGTCTAGAGACGGTACATCAACTCCTTCGCTACAAAATGCATATGTTGCAAATATAACTGCTTTCTTTTCGGCAATTTTCAACCCTTCTTCTTTAACACCTCCTACCATGAAACCATAGTCTGAAAACCCCTTACCGTCCAAAATGTCTGTAATAGAAATGATATGTTCTCGTCTGTCACTGAGAACTATGATATGTCTTCCCTCTTTAACCATATCCAATATACATTTCACTATACATAGTGTACGTGGTATAGAATCCTTGTCTTTTCCTAGATCTGTGATCATTCTTGCCATGTTTACAGATTTTTTCCCAAATCTCATTATTTCATGTACCCTAGATGGTCCATTTGTTATCCATACTGTATTCACAGATAGTTCTTGTGTGTCATCCTTCCTCGTTACAACCGAAGAAACTTCTCCTATAGCATTAAATAAATATGGTGTATACCCATCCTTCCTGTAAGGTGTTGCTGAAAGTCCAAGCCTATACTTTGTACCAGTAATTTTCACACACTTTGACAATTCCTTAGCACATACATGATGAGCTTCATCTACTATCATTAATCCAAATGAATCAAATACATTTTCCCCATAATTCCTCTTACATACCGATTGCATAAGCGCAACAACATGTGTACGGTTTTCAACGTCAAAAGTATTCTGGCGTATAGTTCCGACAGAAGCTCCGTCTACAAATTGTGTTATCCTATCTTTCCATTGTGCTGCAAGAGCAGACGTGTGGACCAGGATAAGTGTTTTTAAGCCTAGTCTACATGATATCATATTAGCACATGTGGTTTTTCCGAATCCACAATATAAATTCATAGTAGCCCCTTCATCATCCATTAATACTTTCATTGTTTCATCCACTACTGGTATTTGCTGCTCCCTTAGTGATCCCTTAAAAGAAACATCTATCCTTTCTCCTCCAAGACGCCTGTCTTCAGATAATAGATTGTTGTCGTTTATATATTTAATCCCATATTGTCTAGGAACTATATAACTACCAGGGAGCTCCGTGTAACACACAAGAGGTTCTCTTTTTCCGAATGTATTTTCCCGTTCATCCTTAATGACCAGATCCCCGATGACCCTATCATGGTCAATCATAGATTTAGGTATCCTCACCCTCCTATGTATTACACATTTTTCAGAAGCCATTATATTAATTAATTATGTGATATAAATTAATCCCATGTGGTTATTTTAAAAATTCCAGAAACATTCTCTCCACATTCATCTTCAAATCTCCATATAGATTCTTTGACACGTTGCATATCAAAAGTGTTCCCGCTCCTTATCTTTTCGTATTTCTGCATCTGATAATTTATCAATACAAGATCAAATGGAAAATATTCTTCTAAATCTTCTACGAATCTTTTCAGTATCGGGGCACTCCTATGAAACCACCCCCTATCTCTAGGTATATCATGTATCTTTATAGGTGCCCCTTCCATATTGATATATTGTTGGACCAAATGGGTGTGTTCCAAATTGGCAACCTCCATCTGCAACTGTACTTGATCACGGTATGCTTTGCTTACACTTACAAACTTATCCTTGAAGCATGTCTTTATCTCAACATTTATACCGGTTGATGTACATGCATCCAGAGATGCTGCAACAAAATCATGTTCTTCATGTGGAATAATTGAAAGATCGTGATATACTGTTACACCTGGGTACCTCTCCCTGTACTTTTCCACAACCTTGTCTTCGTTTTCTGTACCTATTCTGGTATATTCTGTTGAAAATGAAGGTGATCCTCCAGATTTCTTCCTGTCCATTAAACTTTTCGCACCCTTACCCTGTGCCAGTACTGTGGAAACCTCCGACGCGGTAACTCTTTTACACCGGTAACTAAACCATTCTGGACTTCTTTGCTGTATTTTAGGAAACTGTAGTATCCTTTTGACACTTGGGTGATGGTCTTCCAGGTCCATGTCCATGATGACTGCTGGGTGTGGTATAGTACACCCATATACAATATAAAATTTTTGTTGTGGTAAATTTATAGATATTATTTTAATGATACTATAATAACAAGTACCGTTGAATGAACGTCCCGAGAAGACCTGGTATCGAAATAAGACCACCTGATAGAGCCAACAAAAACGAAAACACTCTGGAAAGAGACGGACGTACTGAAGTCCCAACACCTGTTTCTCTCCGTCAACCAGGTCCGACAAAACAAATGGAATTCACTCTGTACACAAACGTGGGGAAGTGTCAATATTCATGCGAAATTGTTGATATCATCAAGAAGAAGGGGTTGGAATTTGAACATTTGGATGTTTCCAAGATGTCTGCTCTACCTCCATGGCTAAAGGGAACCCCGATCATAATCCACGATGGAAAAGGATATTGTGGAGATTCTGCCTTTACATTTATAAATTGTCTATCTGAATCTATTGTCCAAGAAGCTGAAGAGAAACAAAAAGAGGTTGTCCCTACTATCAAATCTCCCGATGATAATGTTGGGTGTGGGATTGCACAGGCATTCGCTCCACCCAAAGAGGTAGTAGATGATGAAAAATATACGGCGTCGACGGATGATTTGATGAAAAGGGTTATGGCTGGTAGGCGTTAATTTTGCGGATTAATCGTATACCTTAAAATGTTTGATTGTGTTAAACTGATTTATAAAATATAATATGGAAGTTCCTTACGATGAAGATCCTATATACCTACCTACATCTCCTACAGGTGAAGATTTTCACGGGTTGACATACGACACCGAAGCTCCTATTATTGTCGATGACCAGTTGGATGATATCGAACAGTATATTAAATCAGAAAAAGAAAATGTTTCAGCAACAGAATATGATCCAGATAATACTGACCATAATAGTGAAAACATGAGTTATTATGGAGGAGAATATGATTCCGACTCCGGATCCGGATCCGACACAGGATCTGACACAGGATCTGACACTGACTCCGACACTGACTCCGACTCCGACACTGACTCCGACACTGAATCAGAAGCTGAAGTTGAGATGGACGGGTCTGTGACATCTATTGGCAATAATATGGCATCTGAACCTGGTCAGGATTTTGAATATGGACATGTCTTGGAAGCTGGATCCAGTAGAAACGCCAATCGTGAATTCGAAGGATATGACGAAGACATCGGAGGAGAATCTATCGATTCAGCATCCGTTTTGGCTGCCGGTATGGTTGGATGTTCAATGTTTCCATATAAAAGAAAGGGGCTAGCCTTGGTTGCACTTGCGTCTATAGGAATTTTATCAGTTGTTATTTATATTTTATGGAAAAAAATCAAGGAAATGAAAAAGAGTATGAAGGATCTCGAAAAAAACCAGGACATGGGGCTCAGTGATAAAGACGTTAGGTTCATTACCACCCAGGTCCTTGAAGATTTTTTAAGTAGAGAAACGTCTACATCTACAGAAGATGTTGAGCCCGAATCCGAACAGGAATCTAACCCAGTGGTTGAATCTTCTCCAGTGGTTGAACCAGTAGTCGAACCAGTTTCTTCTCCAATGGTTGAACCAATGGTTGAACCTGAGAAAATTTCTGACCCAGTGGTTGAACCAATGGTTGAACCTGAGAAAATTTCTGACCCAGTGGTTGAGCCTTTGATGGCTATAATGGAAGAAGAATCATCGATTATATATGGACAGGTATTGTCTCCTATTATAGAAGAACCTATTATAGAAGAACCTATTATAGAAGAACCTATTATAGAAGAACCTATTATAGAAGAACCAATCATAGAAAAGAGTGATGACATCGACAAATACACTGTTGAAGATCTGGTAACAGAATTAGAGACTGGGGTTGAAGAGGAAGTTGTAAAGGTGCCACGTAAGAGAGGTAGACCTAAAAAGGTGGTTTAAATTTTTAAAATAATTATTATCAATCGTCTCTATATTCAGGTGTCATAGTTGTATTTAATGCAACAAATTGGCAGAATTGTGGATATGTACATTTGTCCAACATTTGTCTATTACTATCCGAAATATAATTATTCATTGCGTTCCATAAATCTGATAGATGATACTCGTTAAAATCCATCCACTCTTCTGGTGTCATATCTTGTTTTCTAAAATATTCTGATTGTACTAGAGGGTTTAATTTTGGGATTTCACCTCTCTTTGTTGTTTGGGATTTATCGGTGATTGCAGTGTCGTCCATGGTTTCTCTTGATAATTAAATTGGGATATTAAAAGCTACCATCATATTACGAGTTATCGGCAATAAAACGATCAATCTCGGCGCTTGCCTGGGCGGCCAGGGAAGATGCGGAGGGTTCATGCACAGGGTAATCTACAACAGTTGCCGATGATTTCCCGATTTGTTCACGGAGTTTAGCAGCAGCCTCTGTTACACGTGCTTCAAAATCTTCAGAAGCAGGGGCCGAAGACTCTTCAAGAGATTCGCGAAGATTGCTAGAAGCTTCGGCGATTCTCGTATTGAAACTAGAATCAGAGGAGGGACTTACCATTCCCCATACAATAGGTATGGTGAGGATGACACTCAGGGCAGCCATGGCGTATAATCCCTGTGTCTTCCATGCGGGGACCTCCTCACCTTCGACAAGATTTGCAAGGTTCAATTGGTACCACACAGCGGTAGCGATTATGGAGGCAATCAGCACAGATCCGTTAACCTTCATGTTTTCCCCTTTAATGAAAGATTGCATCATATTCTACCTAGTATTGTTTTATGTACACACAATACAAAAAAAAAGCTGTAAATTGTAACTTGAAAAAGTTATTCGGTCATGTACTGGTATTAATAATATACCAAATATACAAATAGGATCAAACATGGCTCTCGAGAACAATATTAAAACGTTTGTAGAACTTGATGATGAACTCAAACGTGTAGCAGAGGAGGTAAAGGTTCTTAAAACCAACAAAGAAGCCCTGGCAGAGGATATTTCAACCCAGATGATTAAGCATCATATAGAAGAGTTAGACTGTAAGGACCATACCAAGGTCAAGGTGTATACTAAGAAATCTAGCCCTAGTGTGTTTACTAAACCAAATGTTATCCAGTGTGCCCTCACACTTTTTGGAAGTGAAAAGACAGATGCACTGGTTGATCTCCTGGAGCAAAAGAAGGTTACAAAGGAGACCGTTTGTATTAAGAGAATGGCATCTACCCGTAAGAGAAGTGAAAAGAGTTAGAAATGTATTTTTTATTTTATATTCATGGAATAGTGTTACCCATGAAATATGTCTACACGTGGAATCATCTGAAACTTTTTGCCGAAATGTGTAGTCAAAGAGACGATGAAGATAATATAACACAAAATTGGGTAACTATACTGGAGGAACATCATTCTAGTACGTACCCATTTACATTATGGCCACTTACATTCAAACAGAGTGCTGTATTAGCATCTCCTTCTCTTGTTAGCCCTAAATTCATAAATATACATGAAAGGTTAAACCTTAAAATTTACGCTTCAAATGACATCCTGGTAGTATGTTTCCAGACAGACACTGGTGAAATATATTCATTAGACTCTAAAAAGGTAATAAGCCGGGTTAAGAAGAAAATTATGATAGCACTGATGTACCATAGAGGTGATCGTTCGAATGTGGATCTCACAACAATAATTTTTGTGGGGTATGGTGAGAATGCTATACTTGCAATCCTTATGTCGTTGGACATTGGGAGAGAATTGAAAAAAGAAGCAGAATTTATGGAGGACGGGGATGTTATAAATGTTGACTGTGTAACATTTTCTTCTCCTAGTATCCAAGAGGACATCTGGAATAATTTTATACATACCGTAGAAAAAAGCATAAATGTTATACATTTTAGAGACTATAAGCCACGCTTCCCAATGACATCCATTGTAGTTGGTGGTTATGGCGACAAGAGTAAGAATAAAGCACATTCTACCCCCTCTTTAAAGAATATATTGACAAAAAATAAGAACCAGAAGATAGATATGTCTGTATATATAGATGCAATACACAGTAAAATTAAAATGGAATAATTAAAATTTTAAACAACAACGTTATATCTCAGAAAATAAATATATTGCCAATACATAATCGCAATATAGTTCACTTGAATTATGGCAGCAACTATTGTAGACGTGTCCACATACGGTGACTCAAAGGGAAGAGATATTTATGGAAGAAATACCTTTTCTTCCGTGAAAGGTGACACTGTTACCCCTAATTCACTTACCCAGGGATTTTACGGTATTCCTTCCGCTGGTACTACTGA
>Ga0308016_10000136_pt1 | contig 37497 bp, 37 predicted proteins | sample Neamet233_FD_203129 | JGI IMG/M metagenome (GOLD analysis project Ga0308016, IMG submission 203129) | Marine microbial communities from water near the shore, Antarctic Ocean - #233 | ecosystem: Environmental > Aquatic > Marine > Unclassified | place: Southern Ocean | collected 2014-07-28
ATTGAAAATATCTTCTAATGTTTTTGCTTTATTTTTTAAAAAAACCATACTCCTTGCAAGAACAACATCTTTAGAGACATCAATAGGCTTTTTATATTTTGAAACGTATTCTTTAAAGAATTTAAATAAATTTTTTTCATCAATTGTTTTAATATAAGTTTCATTTATTGAGAGGATTCTTGACATATCTAATTTTGATGGTGATTTACCAACACCATTTAAGTTAAATAAATCTATACTTTCTTGTTTAGTAAATATTTCTTTATCCTTATGAGACCAGCCAAGTCTTAATAAGTAATTTCTCAGTGCATCAGGCATAATTCCTATTTTTTTATAGTCTTCTAACGTAGAGGCGTTATCTCTTTTTGACAATTTTTTCCCTTTGTCGCTATGTATCAAAGGTATATGAGCAAAATTTGGAATATCCCAGCCCATAGCCTCATAGATTTGTTTCTGCTTGAAAGAATTTATCATATGATCGTCACCTCTAATGACATATGTAACTTTCATTTCATGATCATCAACAGTTGCCGACAACTGATAAGTTGGCGTTTTATCTTTTCTTAAAATTACAAAATCTTCTATTGTTGAATTTGAAATATTTTTATCACCCTGAACAAGATCTTTAATTAAAGCTGATCCTGAAATTTTACTTTTAAATCTTAAAACAGCAGGTTCACTTTTCTTGTCTTCTAGATTCCTGCATCTACGATTATAAATAAAAGGAAGATTCTTTTTTTTAGCTAAATTTTTTTGTTCTTCAAGTTCTTCAGCTGAGCAATAACAATGATAAGCGAAACCTTTTTCAACTAACTGATTTGCTATAGCTGTATGTTTGTCTATATTTTTAGATTGAATATATTCATCACCGTCATGCTCAATACCCAACCAGGCTAACGAGCTTATTATTTGATGTTTGAATTCATCTTTCGATCTCTCTTTATCAGTATCTTCAATTCTTAAAAAATATTTACCTTTATTTTTTCTAGCCAGCAGCCAGTTAAACAAAGCTGTTCTAACACCACCAATATGAAGAGGCCCGGTAGGAGAGGGCGCAAACCTACAAACAAAACTCATTTAATCTAATTAGACTATTTTAGTGAAAATTTCTATACAAAGAGACTAGCTTACCTTGAATTTTTATTCTATTAGCAGCATATATTTTAGTACCATAATTTTTATTTGCCGCTTCTAGTGCAATGGTATTACCTTTTTTTCTAATTCTTTTTAATGTCGCTTCTTGATCGTCAATTAAGACTACAGCAATTTGGCCACTTTCAACGTTAGTTGTTTTTTTTACAATTACAGTATCACCATCATTGATACCTGCTTCAATCATAGAATCACCTTTAACCCTAAGACCATAATGCTCACCGTTATTTTGTAAATTTTCCGGTAAAGCAACCCTATCAACCTCCTGTTGTATCGCTTCGATCGGTGTTCCTGCCGCTATACTGCCTAGTATTGAAATCTCACTAGTTGTACTCGGTGTTTTGTCTAAGCCTCCTTTAATTACACTTGGAGTAAAAGTATTAAATATATCGTTAGCACTAGCATTTTCGGGCAATTTAATAACCTCAAGTGCTCTTGCTTTATGTGCTAATCTTTTAACAAACCCTCTTTCTTCTAAAGCTGAAATTAATCTATGAATACCTGATTTCGACTTGAGGTTGAGAGAGTTTTTCATTTCTTCGTAAGAAGGTGATATCCCAGTCGATCTAATTTTTTTATTTATATAAATTAGTAAATTTTTTTGTTTTTTTGTAAGCATAAGAACAAAACCTGTACATGTATGTTCTATAAAAGTTCTCTTTTAATATCAATCCCTAATTAAGCCTTATTTTAAAGGTTAATTGATAATAATTCTTGGATTAATTTGCTTGGTTCAGCGCTAGAGAGAAGTGATTCACCTACCAAGAAATTCTTGATCCCAGTTTTATCATAAATATATTGAACATCTTGCTTGTTTTTAATTCCACTTTCGGAAATCAAAGGGTTTTTATGAGAGGTTAATTTTTTTTGTATTTTAACTGAGTTTTCTAAAGAAACATCTAAAGTTTTTAGATCTCTGTTGTTAATACCTATTATCGCTTCACTATACTTTAAAGCACGCTCAGCTTCGTTTTCATCGTGAACTTCCACAATAACACTTAATCTATTTCTTAAAGTTTCATCATAAATCTCATCAGCCTGTTTTTCCGATAAAGCAGATAAGATTATTAAAATACAATCACAGCCAAAACTTTTTGAATAAGACACTTGGTAGGGGTCCACAAAAAAATCTTTAGCCAAAACAGGTAATTTGAACTTTTTCTTAATATCAGGAATATAATTTAAATTTCCTAAAAAAAATTTTTCTTCTGTTAAAATCGAAAGGCAAGCAGCATCGTTATTAGAGTATAAGTTAGCAATTTTAATCGGATCAAAATCTTTAATTATAACGCCAGCAGAAGGGCTAGCTTTCTTAATCTCAGCTATTAATGAAACTTGATTTTTTTCCTCTCTATCAATTAAAGTCTTTTTAAAATCTAAAAAATTATCTATAGATTTAATTTTATTATCAATAGAAGTTAATGAAATTTTTTCTTTTAAAACTTTAAGATCTTCTTTTTTTTGCACAAGAATTTTGTTCAATATATTTTCCATTAAATAACCTGAATTTTTTTTAAATGTTCAAAAACTTTTCCAGATTTTAAATGTTGCTTTGCAAACTCATAAGCTTTTTTAAAATATTTTTCTTTATTTGAAACTATTAAACCTGCGGCAACATTTAGAGCAACAGAGTCAGAAAACTCATTGTCTTCACCTTTACATATATCAATTATTTTTTGAGCATTATATTCAGCATTTTTACCTTTTAAATTTTCTTTATTCGTATTAGTAATATTTAGAACAGCAGGATCAATTATAAAACTTTTAATATTTCCGTTGTTAAGTTCAATAACTTTAGTTTTTGCAAAAGGTGATATCTCATCCATCCCATCTTCACTGTGAACGATGAATGCTTTTTCAACGTTATTTTCTTTTAAAGCTTCCGCAAAAGGCATCATCCATTTTTCATTAAAAACCCCAACGACTTGTCTTCTAACTTGCGCCGGACTGCTCAAGGGACCAATGAGATTAAAAATAGTTTTTTTTGCTATTTTTTTTCTAGCACTGGCTACATGCCGCATGGCTTGATGGTAATTAGGAGCAAACATGAAAGCAAAATTAACTTTCTCGATAGACTGTTCTGCTTCTTCTGAATTTAGATTGATTTTTATTTTTAACGCCTCCAAAACATCAGCTGACCCACAATTTGATGAAACTGCTTTATTTCCATGTTTAGCAACTTTAATACCTGCGCTTGCTAAAACAATAGCTGCTGCCGTTGAAATATTTAAAGAATTTTGACCATCACCACCAGTCCCACATGTATCTATTGTTCCCGGTGGTACTTTAACTATCGTAGCTTTTGATCTCATTGTAAAAATTCCACCAGCCAACTCATCTTTAGTCTCACCTTTTTTAGAAAGAGACTCTAGAATTTTTATAACGCTTATTTCGTCATATTTTCCTTCCATTATTTTTGAAAAAAGACTTTTACTTTCTTCGAAAGAAAGGTTTTCACGAGACTCCAATTTTTTAATAAAATCTGCCATTAAGTTTAACGTTTTATAAAGTTTTTGATTATTTGCATACCCACTTTTGTATTTATGCTCTCAGGATGGAACTGAACCCCATATATATCATATTGATTATGAACAACGGCCATTATAGTTTTATCTTTAGTTTCAGCAATGACAGTCAAGCATTCGGGTAAATTTTTTCTATTTATTATAAGGCTGTGATACCTGGTCGCCTCAAAAGGATATTTAATTCCTTTAAACATGCTATGTTTTTTAAAATATATCTTACTCATTTTTCCATGCATTAATTTTTTAGCTCTTATAATTTCAGCTCCAAAAACTTGTCCAACTATTTGATGACCCAAACAAACGCCCAAGATAGGTAAATCCTTATACAAACGCTTTATAATTTTAAGACAATTACCAGCTTGAGACGGATTACCAGGCCCCGGAGATATAACAATTTTTTTATATTTATTTTTTATAATATCTTTAGAGGTAATTTTATCATTACGCACCACATCAACCTTACATTTTAGTTTTGAGATATAATGAAACAAATTATAGGTAAAACTATCGTAGTTATCTATAAGCAGAATTTTCATTTAATCAACTGCACTCATTAATGCCTTAGCTTTATTTACAGTTTCTTTGTATTCCTCTTCAGGCACACTGTCTGCAACTATTCCCGCACCAGACTGAACGTAAAATTTATCATTTTTGATTAGAGCGGTTCTTAGAGCGATACAGGTATCAAATTCTTTGTTAGGAGTAAAATATCCTATCCCACCTGCGTAAAGTTTTCGTTTATTTTTTTCTAATTCATCTATAATTTCCATCGCTCTTATTTTTGGAGCACCGCTGACAGTTCCAGCTGGAAAACCAGACAATAAAGTTTCAAATATAGAATTTTTTTTATTAAACTCACCAATAACGTTAGAAACAATATGCATTACGTGAGAGTATTTTTCTACAGTAAAACTTTCTGTTACTTTTACAGTATTAATTTTTGACACTTTACCAACATCATTTCTACCAAGATCAAGAAGCATCAAATGTTCTGCCAATTCTTTTTTATCTTTTAATAATTCTTTTTCATAGCTTATGTCTTGAGCCTTTGTAGAACCACGTGGTCTAGTACCCGCTATAGGTCTAATTGTTATTCGATTGTTTCGCAACCTAACCAAAATTTCAGGACTACTACCAATTATTTTGAAATCATCAAAGTTAAAATAAAACATGAATGGAGAAGGGTTCGATATTCTTAAATAATTATAGACCTCGAGTGGAGTCTTATTAATTTTTCTTTCAAACCTTTGGCTCAAAACAACTTGAAAAACATCTCCCTTACCAATGTATTCTTTAGCTTTTTTGACACAATCTTTAAATTTTTTTTTTGAAATATTGCTCTTTATTTTATTTTTATTTTTACTGTAAGTAAATTTTATAGGTAGTTTTATATTACTGTAATCTTCATAAGTTTCAAATTTTTTTTTTATTAGCAGGTACTTTTCAAAATAATTATTTATTTTAGTTTCTGCATAAATATTTTCTATAAAAAATATTTTTTTCTTAAGATTATCGTAGATAATTAAGTTTTTTGGCCTAATCATTTTTACATCGGGAATCTTAAGATCGTCTACACAATTATCGGGTATGTTTTCTATATATCTAATAACGTCATAAGAAAAATAGCCCACAAGCATTGATGACATTGAAGGAATATCACTTGGTACTTTGGTGTTAAATTTATGAATTAAATTATTTAAAAAACTTAAAGGTTTTTTATTTATAGTCTTTTTTTTTCCTTCAAAACTCTCTGTAATAGTATTTCCGCTAATATCCCATATTTTATCAGGATTTGATCCTATTATTGTATATCGGCCTCTAATTTTTCCCTTTTCAACAGACTCAAAAATAAAGCTATTTTTCTCAACTAGTAAAAAATTAAATATATTTTCAACTTGTTTATAATCTTTACATTTTTTGGTTCTATAAATTAGTTGATCTTTATTTAATTTATGGTTTTTTTTAAAAGAGCTAAAACTAACATTTAGTTTCATTAGAAAGTATTTTTAATACGGTTTAATACTTTTTCATTTATTTTCACGTCGTATTTATTATTAATAGTTTTATCAAAAGTACTATAAATTTGATTAGCTAAATTAAATTTAGCTTTGGTTTTATATTTTTCATAGTTTGTTATATTCTTATTAAATGTTAATTTTTCTGTTTTTTCAGCTAAGACTATATAGTTTTTTGTTAACAGACTATCCGTAATTAATTGAAAATCCCCGTCATTAACTTTGAAAATTTCTTTTATCATTCTTGAGTTGAAAACAGCTTCATCTTTAACATCTTTCAATGTTATTTTTTTTATTTCAAGATTTTTTTCTTTGCTGAATTTTTTAAATTTTACTTCATTAAATGTTCCCTGAGACATATCGTTTATAATTCTTGTATTATTTTCAATAATATATTTTGTTTTTAGCTGTGAAACGATGGCGTCTTTAATCTTTTTATCTTCTAAAGTTCTGGCAATTTTATCTATACTTAAGACTTCGCTTAAATAATATTTGTTATTAATATTGATCAATTCAGGCTTGTTTATAATTTTTGGACTAAAAATTTTTTCAAAAAGAAGGCCGTCAATTTTTGCTATATCTTTATCTGCTATATTTTTTTTCAGTCTGTTTGTTTTATTTATAGTTACTAAAGATAAATTGAATTCCTTAACTAAATTAATTATTTTACCGCCATCAAGAATAATATTTTCAATCTCATCAATTTTTTTAAAGAAAGATTCATTATATTTTTTTTGGCCTGTCAAATTACCCGGAACAAGTTCTACGTAAATAATTTTCTTAAAATCTTGAGTAAAAAGTTTTTTATTTGATTCGTATGTTTTTTTAATTTCTTCTATTGGTACTGAATAATTTTTATATAAACTATCCAATTCTAAATATTGAATCATTTTTATTTGATTCTCATTTGCATATTCTTGCTCAACCATAAATTCTGGCAAATTAATTCCCTCAGATAAAAAAGTTAATAACTGTCTTTTCTTTTCTTGTGCTAAAATATTTTGTTCAAACACAGGTGCACTTATTCCACTTTCTAATAAAAATTTTTCATACTTTGTTCTAGAAAATTTATTATCTTTTTGAAATGTATCGTCTGTTATTATAATTTCTTTAAGGGATCGACTACTTAAACTCACTCCTTGATCAATTATCTCTAGTGCAATAATTTTCTTTCCTACATAATCTGATAAAATTTTGTCTAATAAATCTGTATTATTTATGTTGGTTCTTTGTTGCTCGCTCAGATTGAGTCTATTTACGTATTCAACAAAGTTTTGTGCGCTTACTTTCTCAGAGTCTATTGTCACAACAACATTTTGATTTCCCGTTCTAAATACATCGCCCATTCCCCAAAAAAGGAAAGGTAAAATGATTATAGCTATTAAAATTTTAGCTAGGACAGATTTCGTTGTTTTTTTTATTGATGTAAGCATTGTTTTAATTTAATAGAACGCTTTATATTTAACACACATATAGATCATAATATTAAATATGGCAAATAACATAAGGTATTTTATTGGAAACTGGAAAATGTTCGGTATCCCTAAATCTATTAGTATTCTTGATAAAATAAATAAATTTGTCAAATCTGACAAAAAATTTAACAAAAAATACCAAACAGTTATCACCCCGCCATATACTTTAGTGCAAAGCTATGCCAAATTTTTTTCGAACAAAAAAATTTCTATTGGTGCTCAGAATTGTTACCATAAAGATAATTTTGGAGCTAATACTAGCGCTGTTAGTTCTTTTATGATTAAAAGTGTTGGAGCTAAGTATGTAATAGTTGGTCACTCAGACAATCGATCAGAGGGAGACACAGATGCAATGCTCAAAAGTAAAGTTGAAAACTCATTAAATAATAAACTAAAAGTAGTTTTTTGCATAGGTGAGAACAAAGAACATAAATTAAACAAAAAAACTTTTGAAATATTAGAAAAACAGATCAACAATGTTTTAGAGAAAAAATTTAACTATAAAGATATAATTATTGCCTACGAACCAATTTGGTCAATTGGCACAGGGCAAATCCCTGAAGCAGATGATTTATTAAGGACAGTAATTTTTATAAAAAAAGTATTAAAAAATGTTTTTAAGATAAAATCTTCACCTGCTGTTTTATACGGCGGTTCCGTTGATGGTAAAAATATTAGTCAGTTTAAAAAACTAAACGACATCGATGGTTTTTTAATTGGTGGAGCCTCAAAGTCAGATAAAAATTTTATTGATATAATAAAAAATTACTATAGATAGACATTATGGAAAGCGTTTTAATCACAATAAATATTATTCTTGCTATTTTTTTAGTCATTGTAATTTTATTGCAAAGATCTGAGGGTGGAGCTTTAGGCTTAGGTGTTTCACAAGATAATTTCACAACCTCGAGAACTGCAGGGGATTTACTTACTAAAATCACCTCAATACTAGCCTTTCTTTTTATTGTAACCAGCATTGCTTTGGTTTCGATTTCACGAGACCAAATAAGAGAAGTTCAATCTGTAATCGATTTAGAAAAAGAAAAGAATCAAAACAAAAATCTTCCACAAATTCCTGAAAATCAAAAATAGTCTTTGTTTTTAAAATTTAAGTCACTATAATATTTTTCCATGGCCCGATATATATTTGTAACTGGCGGCGTGGTTTCATCACTAGGTAAAGGTTTAACTTCAGCATCACTAGCTTCATTGCTTCAATTAAGAGGCTACAAAGTAAAAATAAGAAAACTTGATCCTTATTTAAACGTAGATCCAGGCACAATGAATCCTTTTGAACATGGAGAGGTTTTTGTTACCGATGATGGAGCAGAAACTGATTTAGATCTAGGACACTACGAAAGGTTTACCGATAGACCTGCTACTCAAGAAGACAATATTACCACCGGTCAGATTTACAAAGATATTATTGAAAAGGAGAGAAGAGGAGAATATTTAGGAAGCACAGTTCAAATTATTCCTCACGTCACAAATCATATAAAAAAATTTATCTCTAATAAAGTTCCCAAAGAAGATTTTGTAATTTGTGAAATAGGTGGCACAGTCGGAGACATTGAAAGTTTACCATTTTTAGAAGCCATTAGACAATTTTCTAACGAACAAGGAAAAAATAAAAGTTTATTTATTCACCTTACTTTAGTTCCGTACATACAAGCTTCTGGGGAACTAAAAACAAAGCCAACACAACATTCTGTAAAAGAGCTAAGAAGCATAGGTATTCAGCCTAATATTATAATTTGCAGGTCAGAAAAAAATATTCCCAAGGAAGAGAAAAGAAAAATTTCTTTATTTTGCAATGTCGAACCTGAACATGTGATTCAATCGATTGATGTTAAATCTATTTATGAAGTTCCCATTAAGTACGACGAAGAAAAGTTAGATAAAAAAATTCTTAATATTTTTGGATTAAAAGAAAAAAATAAAGCTAATTTAAAAATATGGAAAAATATTATCACAAAACTTAGCTTAAAAAGAAAAAAAATTTCTATTGCCATTGTTGGGAAATATGTTGATCTTAAGGATGCGTATAAATCTTTAGATGAAGCATTAATACACGGCTCATTAAGCAACGGTGTGGATCTTGATACCAAATGGGTAGACTCAACAAAAATAAATAAAAAAAATGTAAATAATATTTTAAAAAATTATAGTGCTATTCTTATACCGGGTGGTTTTGGAGCGAGAGGAACTGAAGGTAAAATAGAGGCTATTTCTTACGCTAGAAAATACAAAGTCCCTTTCTTTGGAATTTGTTTTGGTATGCAAATGGCAATTATAGAATCAGCAAGAAATATCTTAGGCATTAAGAACGCGACATCTAGTGAATTTGGTAACAGCGGAACTCATGTAATTGGTTTAATGCATGAATGGATTAAAGGAAAAAGCAAACAAAAAGGTAGTGAAAAAAACTTAGGTGGCACTATGCGGCTTGGTTCTTACAGAGCTAAATTGAAAAAAAATTCTTTAATAAGTAAAATATACAAATCTAATTTAATTAACGAAAGACACAGGCACAGGTATGAAGTTGACAAAAATTTGAAATCTAAATTAGAAAAAAAAGGGTTAATTTTTTCTGGGCTTTCACCAGACGGTTCATTGCCTGAAACAATTGAGCTTGAAAATCACCCGTGGTTTATTGGTGTCCAATTCCACCCTGAATTTAAGTCTAGACCTTTTGCGCCACATCCACTATTCTCATCTTTTATTAAAGCGGCAAAAAATAACTCAGAAAACAAAAATGACTAATCACAAAGTAAAGTGTGCTAATTTCGAAATAGCCAACGATCAGCCATTCACTTTAATAGCTGGCCCATGTCAACTTGAAAGCGAACAACATGCTTTAGATGTTTCGAAAGAATTAAAAAAAATAACATCAGATTTAAAAATTAATTTAATTTATAAAACTTCATTCGATAAAGCCAACAGAACAAGCTTAAGCGGAAAAAGAGGAATGGGTTTAGAGAAATCTCTTCCTATATTTGATAAGATCCGAAAAGAAGTTGGTGTTCCAGTTTTAACAGATGTACATACAGCCGAACAATGTTCAATGTTAGCAAATCATGTAGACGTCCTTCAGATACCAGCCTTTTTATGTAGACAAACCGACCTACTAATCTCTGCAGCAAAGACAGGAAAAATAATCAATGTTAAAAAAGGACAATTTTTAGCCCCTTGGGATATGGCAAATGTAATAAAAAAATTAGAAGAATCAGGAAATAAAAATATTTTATTAACAGAGCGTGGCGCAAGCTTTGGTTACAATACGCTTGTATCAGATATGCGTGCATTGCCTATTATGGCTAAGTTTGGTTACCCGATTGTTTTTGATGCAACACATTCTGTACAACAACCAGGAGGGATGGGAGAGAAAAGTGGAGGTCAAAGAGAATTTGTTCCTTATTTAGCGAGAGCAGCAATTGCAGTTGGTGTAGGAGCGGTTTTTATGGAAACACACGAAGACCCAGATAACGCACCTTCAGATGGACCCAACATGATCCCACTAAGTGAAATAAAATCTCTTTTAAAACAATTAGTTTCAATTGACACGTTAATCAAAAATTAATAAATGGTAAAAATTACTAAGGTAGTAGGCAGACAAGTCTTTGATAGCAGAGGAAATCCAACAGTAGAAGCGGAAGTGTTTTTAAATAACAAAATAAAAGCGTCAGCCATTGTACCGTCAGGAGCCTCAACAGGAGCATTTGAGGCTTACGAATTAAGAGATGAAAACAAAAATTATTTTTTAGGAAAAAGTGTTTTAAATGCAGTTAAGAACATAAATACAATTATTAATAAAAATTTAAAAAATATAGAATCAGGTAAGCAAAAAAAAATTGATCAAATTTTACTAGAATTAGATGGAACCAAAAATAAAAAAAAACTTGGTGCTAACGCTTTACTTGCAGTATCTTTAGCTATTTCTAAAGCGGAAGCAATTTCAAAAAAAAAAGAACTATACCAACACTTGGGTAAAAAATTTTCATTACCTAAACCATTAATGAACATTATAAACGGAGGCGCTCACGCAGATAACAATTTAAAAATACAAGAATTTATGATTAGACCAGATTCCGCAAAAAATTTTATGGACGCGGTTGAAAAATGTTTTTTGGTTATACAAAATTTAAAAAAAATTCTTCAGTCAAAAAAATTATCAACTAATGTTGGAGATGAAGGTGGGTTTGCACCTTTAATTAACTCTAATGAAGAAGCACTCGATCTTATAATGCAAGCTATTAACAAATCTAAGTTAAAACCTGGTGTAGATATAAGTATTTGTTTGGATGTAGCTGCAAATGAATTAATCAACAATGACGGTCAGTATTCATTAAATTCAGCTGAGTTTATATCTGTAGATGAAAGTATCAGTTATTATAAGAATTTAGTTTCTCGATATCCCATTAAATCTATAGAAGATCCTTTTGCAGAAGATGACTGGGATGCATGGGCTAGTCTTACCAAAGAAATAGGTAAAAATGTTCAAATTGTTGGGGACGACTTATTTGTAACTAATGTTGCGAGGTTGAAGAGGGGCATCAAGGAAAAATCTGCAAATGCGATTTTAATTAAAGTAAACCAGATTGGAACTTTAACTGAAACCCTTGACGTAATTGAACTCGCTAAGAAAAATAAGTTTAGTACTATTATCTCTCATAGATCTGGCGACTCAGAAGATACTTTTATTGCTGATTTAGCTGTTGCCACTCAATCAACTCAAATTAAAACAGGATCTCTAGCTAGATCTGAAAGAGTCGCTAAATATAATAGGCTACTGAGAATCGAAGAACAGCTTGGAAAATCTTCTAAAATCGCTAGGATCTAAGCATGAAAATTTTTAAGATTTTAAATAATAAAAAATTTTTTTTCTTTCAAGTTTTTTTAACTCTTTATATTGGTATTAATCTAATAGGGGGCGAAAGAGGTTTAATTTCTTATTTTAAAAAAAATGCATATGAAAAAAAACTGTCTATAAAAAATTTAGAATTAAAAGACAAATTAGAATCTGTAGAACTTAGAAACAAGTTATTATCTAAAAATATTAATCTTGATTATTTAGATATTTTATTTCGTACAAAACTTAAATTTGGAACAAAAGATGAAATTTTAATTAAACTCAGATAATGAAAACCAGACATCCAGAAAAAGTTAATAAGCCTATTAATCCTATAAAGAAGAAGCCAGAGTGGATCAGGTCCAAAATTGTAGATTCAAAAATTTTTTTTGAAACAAAAAAAATTGTTAATCAAAATAATTTAGTAACTGTGTGCCAAGAAGCTAATTGTCCAAACATTACTGAATGTTGGAGTAAAAAGCATGCAACATTTATGATTATGGGAGACACATGTACAAGAGCGTGTGCTTTTTGCGATGTTAAAACAGGCAAACCAGCTGATTTAGATATTTTTGAACCAGCAAAAATTTCTAATGCAGTTAAAAATCTAAATTTAAAACATGTTGTTATTACTTCTGTTGATAGAGACGATCTTAAAGACGGAGGTTCAAATCATTTTTATAAAGTGGTAAAAGCAACGAGAGAAAAAAATCCAAACACCTCGATAGAAGTCCTAACACCTGATTTTTTAAGAAAAGGAGATGCTTATAAGAAGATACTTGAAGCAGATCTTGATGTTTTCAATCACAACATTGAAACTGTACCAAGACTTTATACAACCGTAAGACCTGGAGCACGATACTTTGCTTCATTAGAGCTTTTAAAAAATGCTAAAAAATTTAATAAAAAAGTTTTTACTAAATCTGGTATAATGGTGGGTTTAGGAGAAAACATAGAAGAAATTATCCAAGTTATGGACGACTTGAGGTCTGCTGATGTTGATTTCATAACTATTGGACAATATTTACAGCCATCAGTAAAACATCATCCTTTAAATCGATATTATCGTCCGGATGAATTCCAAGAACTTGAAAAAATTGCGAAATCAAAAGGTTTCTTATTAGTGTCTTCTTCGCCATTAACCAGATCCTCATATCACGCAGATGAAGATTTTAAAAAATTGCAAGATGCAAGGAATAAAAAATTTGAATGTCATCCGCATCAATAACGAAAATCATTTCCTGTAATAAAAAAAATTTAATCGATATGGTTTTAGATATTGAACAATACCCTAATTTTGTCCCTTGGTGTTTAGAGGGTAAAATTTATGAAAGAAAAAATTCTGAAAATTATATTGAGATAAAAGCAGATCTTAAAGTTGGCAAAAAATTTATTAACGAAACTTACTCAAGTTTAGTTTTATATTCCAAAAAAAAAAATCTAATTACTGTGACGAACATAAAAGGACCAATAAAATATCTGAAAAATGAGTGGAGTTTCAAAGAAATAAACAATAAAACACAGCTTGACTTCAGTATAGATTTTGAACTTCAAAATAATTTCTTAAACATGATAATGAAAAACTATTTTAATTTTGGGTTAAACAAAATTACTGATGCATTTGAAGAAAGAGCCATAAAGCTTTTTAAATAAACTTTTTAATAAGACCCAAAGATTTTTTTACAGAGCTAATTCTAATATTATCTCTATTTTTATTTTTAAAAAAATACTCATTAATTTCAATCCTCTTACCTTTTTTTATACCTATGTAAACTAATCCCACAGGCTTCAATTTTGATCCGCCATTGGGCCCAGCAACACCAGTAATTGCGATATTTATTTCTGATTTAGATATTTTAGATAAATTATTAAGCATCGCACGACAACATTGTTTACTCACAGATCCATATATTTTAATTATTTTCAAAGGTACTTTTAGATATTTAACTTTAGATTGATTTGAATAAGCCACAATTCCAAATTTAAAAACTTTTGAAGCTCCGCTAACGCTAGTTATTTCCTGAGTAAGCATTCCACCTGTACAAGATTCCACAGTTGATAAAGTTATTTTTTTACTTATGAGTTTGTTGATAATTTGATTGGTTTCTTTAAACATAATTTATAAAAACAATAATAATTAATAATACTGCTGTAGAATAAACTCCAGCAACCACGTCGTCAAAAACAACACCGAATCCATTTTTCATGTTTTTATCAATTTTATTAATCGGATAAGGTTTCCAAATATCAAAAATTCTAAACAAAACAAAAGAAACAAAAGTGTATAAAATAAAATGAATTAAGTTATTTTTTTCAATAAAATAGTAAATAGTTAAAACTGGAATAGATTGGCCTATAAACTCATCAATGACTATTTCTTTTGCATCGACTTTTGTAAATAAATTTTTAAAACTATCAATAGAGTAAACTGAAAACACAAATATTATAACTATAGAGGAGAGCAATATAAAAATATTTACTTGAGAGGCGTAAAAACAAATGTAAATCAAACAAGTTATAAAAGAAGCAACCGTTCCAGGTGCATATTTTGAATTACCTATTCCCAACATTGTAAGTAATAACTTGTTTAATTCTTTAATCATATTTAATAACCGAAACAATAACTTCCGCTGCTATCGCTTTTTCCTGACCGATAACACCTAATTTTTCTGTAGTTTTTGCTTTAATGTTTATTTTTTCTAAAGGTATTTTGCATAATTTAGAAATATTTTTAATAATTTTATTTTTAAATTTCTTCAGTTTTGGAGATTGAGTTATTATATTTATATCAAGGTTATTAATTTCATAATTTTTATTTTCAATTTGTTCAATAATTTTTTCTATGAGGTACGTTGAATTTATATTTTTAAATTTTTTATTTTTATCAGAAAATTTTTCTCCTATATCACCCATTTGACAAGCACCGAGTATTGCATCAATTATAGCATGAAGCACTGGGTCTCCATCAGAGTGACCCAATGTTCCAAGTGTTGATGGAATTTTAATTCCTCCCAGGAGAAGCTTTTTGTTTTTAACTAGTCTATGTACATCAAAACCTATACCAACTTTTAAACTGAATTTATTTATACTTTTGAATAGTTCGAAATCAACCCCGTCAGTAATTTTAAGATTTCTTTTTTCACCATGTATTAGTTTGATTTTTTTGCTATCTTTCATTAACGACAAATCATCGTCTGAGTATTTATCTTTGTTTTTTTTGTGTAGATTAAAAATCTCTTTTGAATTAAAGCACTGCGGCGTTTGAGTTAAAAAAAAATTATTTCTTTTGACATTTAAAAATTCTTTTTTGCTATATTTTTTTTTTAAAGCATCTTGTAATTTTAACACTGGTACAACAGCACTATTTTTTTTTGATTCTATCAAAATTTTTTTTATTAAATTTTTTGAAAAATTAGGCCTTGCAGCATCATGAATTAAAACTTTTTGAATTTTCTTTTCTTTCTGCAAATATTTTAAAGCATTGAAAGTAGACTCTTGTCTGTTATTACCTCCAGTAATAACTGTTATATTTTTGAGCTTAATTTTTTTTAAAAATTTTAAATGTTGTTTATTGTAAACAACAATAATCTTTTTAAATTCTTTAAATTGCTTAATTTTATTAATCGATAATTCTATTAGAGTTTTACCAGCTATTTTGTGGTATGGTTTAGGTAGTTTGGATTTAAACCTGTTGCTGTTTCCTGCTGCTAGCAAAATAAAAGAAAATCCCATTGAGTTAAACTATATTATGTTTATATAAATTATTGATATTTTTTTATGTTTAATAAATTAAAAAATTTTAAATTAGTTATTTCACTCTCTATAATTTGTATTGGGCTATGTATACTTACATTTTTAGCCTTTATTAATTCAAAATTATTATCTTTTGTGAACATTAATTTACAGCTTTTACTAACTTTTGATATAATTTTGCTAACAGGGTTTTTACTCATACTATTTAAAAAAAGTTCAAATTTATATTTATCAACAAAAAATAAAAAAGTTGGTGCTCAAACTAGCTTTCGTTACGTGTCTTTATTTACGTTATTTACTTTTATTCCATCTTTTCTTATTGCCATATTCTCTCTATTCATTTTTAATTACGGGCTTCAAAATTTCTTCAACACACAAATAACAAAAGCGGTAAACAGTTCATATGATGTTGCAAAGAACTATGTGGAACAAAATAAAAAAATAGTTGAATCAGATGTTTTTTTAATGAGTGTGGGATTAAATAGAGCAGCAACTTTATTTTATTCTTCTCCAGAAAGATTTTCAAAGATTGTGAGATCAGAGAAATTATTAAGAAGAGTAAACGATGTTTTTTTAATCGATAGTACATCTAATATTATACTTTCTGATACAGATGATATTAAAAATTTTATAATACCGACCGATGAAGAAATTAATAAAGCGCTTGAAGGAGTGCCTGTTTTAATTATTAATAATATCGAAGATAAAACATCTGCAATGATTAAATTGAGTAGTTTGATTGATACTTATTTATATATTTCAAGAAATGTTGACCCTGAAATTATTAAGTATTTAAATGAAACTGAGGAAGCGGTTAATTTTTATTATTCAGTTGAAAATAAAGAACTAGGTATAAAAATAACTTTTGCAATAATTTATATTTTAGTTGTAAGTTTACTTTTATTTATCTCTGCAATAATAGCCATTGCTTTTGCTGACAGACTAACAAAACCTATAATTAATTTAATTACAGCCTCAAATAATATTAGTAAAGGCATTTTGGACAGTAAAGTTCCTGAGTCTGAAACTGACGAAGAATTTACAATGTTAAATAAAAATTTTAACAACATGATAACAAGATTAAAAAAACAGCAAGATAAACTTTTAATAACAGAACGTTATTCTGCATGGGAGAGTGTAGCTAGAAAACTTGCTCATGAGATAAAAAACCCTTTAACTCCCATACAGTTATCAATTGATAGATTGCAAGAAAAGTTTCACAAACAAATTGATGAAGGACAAGATGAATTTAAAAGCTATCTATCCACCATCAACAGACAAATTAAAGATATAGAAAATTTAGTTAACGAGTTTTCAAGCTTTGCTAGAATGCCGAGTCCAATTTTTAAGAAGATTAAAGTTGATCCTGTTGTTCAAAGGGCCGTAGATTTTTACAAAATGTTTTCTACAAATGAAATTTATTTAACTTCTAAGAATAGGAAATTTATTATTAATGGTGATGAAGAACAGCTTTACAGAGTCTTTATAAATCTTATAAAAAATTCCGAGGACTCAATTATTGAAAAAAAAAGAAAAAACAAGCTTTTTAAAGGTAAAATCAATATAGAAATTAATGATAATAATGATTATATAAAGATATCATTAGTTGATAACGGCACAGGAATTAAAGATATCTCTAAAATAATGACACCATATTTTACAACTAAGATAGACGGAACTGGTCTTGGTCTTCCTATAGTCAGCAAAATTATTAATGAGCATAAAGGTGAAATGACAATTTCTAACAACAATCCAGGTACTAAGGTTATAATATTGTTTCCAAAATTATAAAAATGAAAAAACAGATTCTAGTAATAGATGACAACTCCGATATACGTTTCTTAATTTGCAATATTTTGCAAGATAATGGGTACGACGTAAGATCTGCAGCTAATTACGATCAGGCTGTTAAAGAGATAAATTATAAAATACCAAATCTAGCTATTGTGGACATTAAATTAGATAAAGGAGACAAAGATGGCATAGACTTATTGAAATTATTAATGACTAAAGACAAGTCCATCCCTGTAATTATGATTTCAGGTCATGCAAACGTTCAAGTAGCCGTTGAAGCAATTAGAATAGGAGCTTACGAATTTGTAGAAAAACCTTTTTCTTCTGAAAAATTATTAAATTATGTTAAACGTGCAATAGAAGTTGAAGACATAAGGAAAGATAAAGATAATGCAGAAAATAAACTATTCCATTCATTTGATCTAATTGGGAAAAGTTTTGAAATTTTAAAGATTAAAAAAACTATAGAAAAATTAGCAACAGCTGAAAGTAGAGTTTTAATTACAGGTCAAACAGGAACAGGGAAAGAACTTGTTGCAAGAAAAATACATAAAAATTCTTTGAGATCTCAAAATCCTTTTGTTGTTTTCAATGCTGCATTATTACGAGAGACAAAATACGAAAAACAACTTTTTGGTGAAGAATATGAAAACGGAAATATAGATTATGGTGTTTTAGATAAAGCTTCTCGCGGGACCTTGCTTTTGGATGAAGTTTCAGAAATTCCTTATGAAATACAATCAAATATTTTAAGAACATTGATTGATCAAAAATTTAAAAGAATTAATGGCACAAAAGATATTAATGTAAATATTCGTATTATCTCTTCTACTTCAAAAAATTTAAAAACATTAATCGAGGAAAAAAAATTTAGAGAAGATTTTTATCATAGGTTAAATGTTGTACCTATTCACTTACCTCCTTTGCAGTCCCGGACAGAAGATATTCCTTTATTAATTAAATATTTCAAAAATAAAATTGCAGAAATTAACGGTGTAAAAGAAGCAGAAATAGACGATAATAATGATTTATTATATAGCTATAATTGGCCAGGCAATATTAGAGAATTAAGAAATCTAGTTGAGAGAATAACAATATTATCTATACACGAGGATAAAAAGGATACAAATAAATTGCTAACAGATATTTTAAAAGAAAATCCAGAATCTTTAGATAATAATGACGCATTGAGTAACACTATGGCGTATCCACTTAAAGAAGCTCGAGAGCAATTTGAAATTAACTATCTTAAGAATCAATTAAAAAAAAATAATGGTAATATATCTAAAACTGCTGATTTTATAGGCATGGAAAGATCAGCTCTTCATAGAAAATTAAAATTTTTAGGTATAAAAGGTCTTAATTAATCATGAATATAATAATATGTGGAGCCGGCAAAGTTGGCTTTTCAATAAGCAAACAATTAACTTCGCAAGGTCACTCTGTGACTGTTATCGATCAATCATCAGATGATATTAAAAAAATAAACGAAACACAGGATGTAAAAGGAATAGTAGGAAGAGCAACTTTCCCCTCAGTCCTTGAAAATGCCGGAGCAGCTAACACTGATATGATTATTGCCGTAACAAAGAATGATGAAACGAATATGATTATCTGCCAATTAGCGCATAGTTTATTTAATATTAATAAAAAAATTGCGAGAATTAGATCTAAAGAGTTTTTAGAGGGAAGATGGAGTAAACTTTATAATGAATCTAATTTACCAATAGATGTAATTATTTCACCAGAAGTAGAAGTAGCCAAATCTCTTTTCAGAAAACTTGAAGCTCCAGGAGCATTAGACAACGTACCTTTCGCAGATGGTAAACTTAAAGTTTTAGAAATTGCAGTTAAAAAAAATTGCCCTATTATTAATATGCCGATAAAAAATTTAACTGAAAAATTTCCTGATTTTAAAGCTAATATTGTCGGAGCAGTTAGAAAAGATAATTTTATTTTTTTGAAAAAAAAAGATCAGCTACTAGAAGGAGACAAAGCTTATGTAGTAGTTAGCGCGGAACAGATCACACAAATTTTGAAAGCATTTGGTCATGAAGAAAAAACAGCTAAAAAAATACTTATTGTGGGAGGTGGAAACATAGGTTTAAACCTAGCTAAATTTCTAGAAACTAGTTTTGAGGGTGTCCGTGTGAAAATTATAGAAAAAAACAAAGAAAGAGCAGAGCTAATTGCTACTGAACTTACATCTTCAATTGTGATATGTGGCGATGCTCTCGATGAGGAAATACTAAAAGAAGCAAACATTGAAGAGTCAGACACTATTTTAGCTCTTACAAATGATGACGAAGATAATATTATGGTTTGTGTATTGGCAGAAAAATATAGCCCCGATAAAAGAACGATAGCCATAATAAATAAACCAAATTATAGTTTGCTACAAAAGTCATTAAATATTGATGATCTTGTTGATCCACGAATGACTACGGTATCTAGAATAATGGAGCATGTACACAAAGGAACAATAGAGACTGTTTACTCATTGTTGGACGGTGAATATGAATTTATTGAAGCTGAAATCTTAGAAAAATCTGAACTACTCAATAAATCCCTAAAAGATTCTAATCTATCAGAACATATTAGAATAGGAGCTGTCCTAAGGTCCGAAAAAGTAATTATACCAAGGTCAGATTTTGTGTTTGAAAAAGATGATCTTGTGGTCTTCCTTGCAAAAAGAGAACTTTTAAATGAAGTTGAGAATATATTTAGAATCAGTTCTATTTAACAATGAATTTTAAAGGTTTATTTTATTACCTAGGTTTATCTTGTTGGCCAGTATCTATTTTATCTTTTATAAATATTCTGTATTGTTCTTATTTTGATCACTATTTAAATTTGAATTCATACTTACTAACATTATTTATTTCACTATTTTGCGCCCTTTTTTTTTATTTTATTAGTAAAAACGCAGAAAAAAATATTAAATTTTACGAACAGCTTTTTTTAATTTTTATTATTTATCTTTTTATCTCACTATTAATTTCCGTTCCTTATTATTTTAGTTATTACCAAATATCTTTTATTGATTCTTTTTTTGAAGCCGCATCAGGCTTAACTACAACTGGATTTACAGTTTTTACAAACGTTAAATTTTTAGACCCAACATTGCTTATCTGGAGGTCGTCATCACATTGGATAGGCGGTTTGTTTTTTTTAATTTTTTTAATTCTTATTTTTTCAAATTTTAAAAATGACTATAAATTAACACATCTTGTTTACAACCCAGATAAAGCTAACAATATTTTCAAAGATAACAAAAAAATTATTTTAAAAGTTTTTTTTCTTTATTTTTTTTCAACAGTAGTAATTTTTGTATTATTTAACTTTTCTGGAATCAGACTTTTCAATAGTTTAAATTTATCAATGACAATTAGCTCTGCAGGTGCTTTTTTACCCACAAACGAGCTATCTGATATTATTAAGTTTACATCACAAAAAATTATTTTAACTCTTGCCTTAATGTTTTCAGCTTTAAATATTTATTTTTTTTATAGTTTCCTTTCTAATTTTAGTAATATTAAAAAACATTACGAAGACATTATAATTTTAGGAGGTGTATTTTTATTCAGTTTTATCCTTTTTTTTTCAATAGAAAAAAATACTTTTTTAGATATTTTTTTAGGTGTTATAAGCAGTATTGGCAATTCAGGCATATCTTTTTTTGAACCACCTAAAAATTTTTATTTATTTTTTGTTTTTTTAACTATTATTGGAGGCTCTATAATTTCAAATTCAGCTGGAATCAAATTTATCCGCATATATATTCTTTTTAAATCCACAGTTATTGAACTTTTTAAACTTGCCACACCAAATATTATAATTGATCGTAGAATTTTAAAAACAGAAAATAAAATAAACAATGAGAATTTAAATTCTTCTTTTTTTATATTTATTTGTTTTTTCATTAGTATTTTTATTTTATCTAGCGTTTTGGCTGCAGATGGAATTAATTTTGAGAATTCTCTTAAGCTTTCCATCTTAACTATTACCAATACTGTAAATTCAAGCCTGTATGGTTTAGAAGAAGTTAATTTTTTAAATTTATTAATATCCTCTAAACTATTTATAATTTTATTTATGGTTCTAGGAAAAATTGAGTTAATATCTCTTTTTTTAATTATTAAAAAAGTTATTTTCGATAAGAACTAAACTCTATGAAAGACAATTCAATTATTACTCTAGCAGATTCTAATTATTATGAAATGTTGATGGAATTAATTAATTCAATTCAAAAGCACCCAGAAAGTACGAGTATTTCAATCTGTGTATTAGACGCTGGCTTAACTCCACAACAAGCCGCTATAGTAAAAAGTAAAGTTTATAAAATTAAAAAAGCTAATTGGGACATAGAAGTTCCAAAATACAAAACTTTTGGTAAAGAGTGGTTGAAGAGTCAAGTTTCTAGAGCTTTCTTGCCTAGCTACTTCCCTGAATTTAAAAAATATCTTTGGATAGACTGTGATGCATGGGTCCAAGACTGGAATTCTATTGAACTCTATTTTAAAGCATGTGAAAATGGGAAACTTGGGATCACGCAAACTATTGGACCAGGTTATCGTGTAATGTCAAAAGTAAGCTGGATATTCGGAAGATTAGCGTTAATAAAATCACAAAATTATAAACACGCCAGAAGCTCAGGCATAGAAGAAGAAGACGCCAGAAAAATTGCTTTTGCTCCACATTTAAATATTGGTGTTTTTTCACTCGAAAAAAATTCAATTTGTTGGGAAGTTTGGCAAAAAAAATTAAAGAAAACTTTATCTAAAGGTAAAATATTTGGCTCAGAAGGGTTGGCAATTAATCTTTCAGTTTATGTAGATAATGTTCATACAGAATTTCTACCGTTAAATTGCAACTGGATTGCCAGCAATCTTTTACCTAAGTACGACACCGAAAAAAATATATTTGTCGAACCAAATTTACCAAATTATCAAATTGGCATCATGCATTTAGCAGCAGGAATTTGGATTAACGGGAAAGATATGAGACTAAATAAAGATTTAAACATTGATATAGAAACAATTAAAGGTGATAGAGTACTTAAATCTCTAAGATTCAAAAGTTAATAAAAATTATAAAGCACTCATTGAAAAAAGGAAGATCTCCATCAAAAGTTTCATCAGAAGGAATTTTAAATTTTGCAAAATCTATTAGCTTCAATGCACAAAATTACATACCTAAAGAAGGTGCATCTTTTTCATTATTTAGAGTTGAAATATTATCAGGCTTAACAGTTGCTTTGGCTTTAGTACCAGAAGCCATCGCATTTGCATTTGTTGCTGGTGTTGCACCTTTATCTGGTCTTTATGCCGCTTTTATAGTTGGAATAATTACTGCTTTAATTGGTGGTCGACCTGGAATGATTTCAGGTGCTACAGGCGCTTTAGCAGTTGTAATGGTTTCTTTAGTTATGGACCATGGCGCTCAATATTTATTTGCAACTGTTGTTTTGATGGGAATAATTCAATTAATTGCAGGAATCTTTAAATTAGGAAAGTTTATTAGAATGGTTCCTCAACCAGTGATGTTGGGATTTGTTAATGGCTTAGCAATAGTAATTGGTATTTCTCAAATTAGTCAATTTAAAACAATTAACTCAATAGGCGATTCTGTTTGGATAGCTGGAAACACTTTAATTTATTCAATTGGATTTGTTGTCTTGACCATGTCTATAATTTGGTTGTTGCCCAAGGTTACAAAAGCATTGCCAGCGACACTAGTTGCAATTTTATCTACAACAATTTTAGTTTTAGCACTCAAAATTGACATCCCAAGTGTTGGAGATCTAGCGAGTGTTAAAGGCGGACTTCCAAATTTTTTAATTCCAAATGTTCCTTTAAATTTTGAAACGCTGAAAATTATTTTTCCGTACGCATTTATATTAGCGTCTATTGGATTAATTGAAAGTTTATTAACATTAAACTTAGTGAGTGAGATTACAAACAAAAGAGGTGGAGCAAGTCAAGAATGTTTAGCACAAGGTTTGGCTAATACAGTTACAGGTTTTTTCGGAGGAATGGGCGGTTGTGCTATGATTGGACAATCAATAATTAATGTTAAATCTGGCGGAAGAACTCGTATTGCTGGAATTGCTGCAGCTTTATTTTTGTTATTATTCATTTTGTATACGTCTTCTTTAATTGAATTAATCCCTATCGCAGCATTAGTCGGTGTAATGTTTATGGTTGTGATCGGAACTTTTGCGTGGAACTCATTAAAAATCCTTTTTTTTGTTCCAAAAAGTGATGCGTTAGTGATCATCCTTGTTACTGTTGTTACGGTTCTTGAAGATTTAGCCGTAGCAGTGATTGTAGGTGTAATTGTATCTGCATTAGTATTTGCTTGGAAGTCAGCTTCAAGAATTAGAGCAATTGAAAGGCCGTCTATAAGGGAGCAGGGAGCAAAGGTTTATGAAATAGAAGGTCCTCTTTTTTTTAGTTCAACAAATAGTTTTTTAGAAATTTTTAAACCATCAGAAGATCCCAAGGTTGTCATTATTGATTTTGCTAGAGCAAAAGTAATTGATCAATCAGCTTTAAAAGCAATTGAAGATATTGCTGATAGATATAATAGTATCGGAAAAAAAGTAAAACTCAGACATTTAACGCGTGATTGTCACAAACTGCTAAGCACAGCAGGGCAGCTTGTAGTCGATAGTGATGATGATCCTGATTATGGAGTTGCTGTTGATTACGATATTAAACTGGGAATTTTTGGAAGGTAAAATTTTTACAACCACTGTTTAATTTTTAGTGTAGAATAATATTATGATTAAAAAATTAAGAGACTGGATGATTGATTGTGCAAACATTATGTTTGACGATTCTAAGTCAGATATTAGATCGTTGCCCAAAGCTGTAAGATTGCAAATATTAATTGTTTTATCTTTTGTTTGGACTACTGTTTTTAGTCTATATGTTTTTAGTGTAACTACTTTTATATGGGGTTGGGCTGGCTTAGTCATGGCCCATGTTGGCTTAATAATCGCTGTATACATTACCTTTAAATTTTTTCATAAAGCTGATAAAGAAAAAAAAAGTGTTTTTGAAACAGGAAATTTTAATCCTGCAAAAATATTTGTAGTATTTTTTTTAATATTCTTTATTTTTATTTTTACTAAAGGCATACAGGTCCTTACAAAAACACAATCATACTCCATCAAATACGATGGCCCTGAAAAAACAACTCTTCAAAGAATAAAAGACTTCGTTAAATAAAATATTAAATGTCAAAAAAAATATGTGTTGTCTTTGGACATCATAATACTAAAACATCTTTTAACTCATCAATTAGAGATACTTTTATAGATGAAGCACAAAAGTGCGGTCACGAAATTGATTTAATAAATTTACATAACGAAAAGCAGTTAAATTTTTTTGATGGGAGCCCACCGAACGAACAAGTTCTTGATTATAGGAAAAGATTAGAGAAGTCAGATGTAATGTTTTTAATCTCTCCCTGTTATAATCTCAGAGCAAGTGCAATAATGGAGAATTGGATTGATCTTGTCCTTGCTCCTAAATGGTTTTTTGCCTTTAAAAAAGTTGTTGGTAATTGGGGCTACCCAGTTGCTGGAGCAATGAAAAATAAACTAGCTATTATGTCAATGACGTATGGTGGAAACATTTTTTCTATCCAAACCTGGTTTCAAAACATGCCATTTAGAAGAATTAAAGCTGGCGTACTTAAACTTGGGGGTATGAAAATTGAATATGCAAGATTTTATGAAATCCTTCCCGGTATGTCAGAAAACAAATTTGCGAAAGAAATGAATAAAGTAAAAAAATTAGTTAGAAAAATATAAGATAATATTATTTTTATAGAGCATATTTAAACTATCAATATTATCATATTCTTTGTTTGTTAATTAATATGACACAAGGTAATCTGTATAAATGAAAAAAAAATTTATGATATCCCCTCAGTCTTATGAGTTTTTTTCAAAAAAAAATCAATTAACTTATAAAAATTATCAAAAAAAACCAGATTTTAAAAAATTTTCAGATCTTGTTAAAAAAGGAATTGTGCCAAGACCTCACTATGCCCTCGGTTTGCTTTTAGCAGCAAAGCAAGCTCACGACTTAGGCCTTAAAGAGATAAAAGTTTTGGAATTAGGATGTTATAATTTTGACGGTATAATTGACCTTGAAAATTATGCAAATGATATAAAAAAAATTTTAAATATTAATATTGAAATATTTGGATTCACACTAAAAAGCGGCCTACCAAAATATAAGATAAATAATTTTGATAGATTAAGTAGATGGGATGTTGGAGATTATAAATTTGATAACAAGACTAATTATAATAATTTAAAATCTTCTAAAATTTTTTTTGGCGACATAAAGAATACTATTCCACAATTTGTAAAAAAATATAAAAAAACGTTTTTAAACTCCCCTATTGGATTTGTTATGTTTGATTTAGATTATTACACATCAACTAAAATTGGATTAAATTTATTAAAACTAAATATAAGTAATTATTTACCTAGAACTTATGTTTACTTTGATGATCACTCATTCTCATCTTTTGATGAGGGAGAAAGAAAAGCAATAATAGAATTTAATAAAATATCAAAATATAAAATTTCAGATATAGGAGAATTAGCAGAACAACTATCTATATTTTTTAATAAATGGATTTTTTTAGGAAAAAGACTTAAAATTATTAATTATCATAATCACTCAAAGTTTAACGAGAAAATTAATTCAATATACGGATAAAAAAATATTTCTACACAACATAGCCTTAATTGCTTTGACAAATTAAATGAGGCAAATAAGAATTATAGCACTTTATAGGATATCCCATACAAGCCTCTTACAAAGAGAGATAAGTTTAGTAAGATAATTAAATGAAAAAACTTTTAGCGATCATGGTTCTGAGTTTGTTGTGGTGTAACATTAGTCTTACTGATGAAAAGCCAGGAAGATTTTTTGAAGATCAGCCTGATGTAACGGATAATTACCAAATTCATTTTATTTATATGCTTACAGCAAGTGATAAAGATCGTGAATTAGACATTAATGGAAAAATTGAAGAATATGCAGATAAAATGAATAAACTTCATGAAAGTTTTAGTAAAAAAACAAAAGGCTCCTCTGGTGCTAAAAAATATAAATATGATTATAGGGAAGATGGTAAACTTGATGTTTCTTTCATTCGATTAGACAGAAAACGTAAAGAGCTTCATGAACATCTCAATCAAAATTATAGTGGCTGGTTGTGGGCCAATGGATTTAACAATCCAAAAAAGATTTACTTTACCTTTGCTGATGTAAAAAGTCGAGATGGTGGTGAAGGGGGAGTTGGTATGGCTACAATGTTTTTAAAAAGCAAATACAATAAAAAAATAGACAATATGATCCGTACTGCAGTCCATGAAATGCATCATGCTAAAGGTGGTGGATTTAATTGCGTGAAAGGTATGGGTAAAAATGCCCACTGGTCTGGGTCTCAAGACACGCCTTCAAAACAAATGTTTTTTGGTAAAGCTTATGCTCATGATATTGAAGGATGCCCCAAAGGGGAAGATTCAGTGTATTTAACACCTACATCCGAAAATCCATATGACCCTTTTAAACTTATATGTCAAAATGAATGGGGGAAATACAATCATCCAAAATTAGTTAAAGCTAGAGAAGAGCAAGCTAAAGATTTAAAAAATGGCAAGTGGAATTATAGATCTGGTGGTTCAGGCTGTAAATTTTCTTACTGGGATCAACAATCAGGAGAAATGAAAATTTTTAACGATCAAATAGCAAAATCTTTTTATCAAGGAAATTAACAGCTAGTAATCTTTGATTATAATTTGCCATCAACTTAAATTTCTATCTTTGTTTAAATGTTTAACTTATTCTCCTACAAAATATAGGAAGACTAGTACGCAACTAGCACCTAGAGAGATAAATTAATTATTTTTGACACTTTAAAACTCTAATGTATTAATATATTAACAATAACAATAAATATAACACAGTGCCCTCGTGGTGAAATTTGGTAGACACAAAGGACTTAAAATCCTTGCCCTTTGGGAGTGCCAGTTCGAGTCTGGCCGAGGGCACCAATACTAATATGGGTAAATTTCATTTCACTTTTGATAAAACAAAAAAAGCACAAGTTTTAAAAAAAAAACTATTAATTAGAAATAAAAACTATTCTCCAAAAATAGCTGAAGTTATAGTTGTTGGAGGAGGAGATGGTTATATGCTTAGCTCATTGAAAAAATATGTAAAATTTAAAAAACCTTTTTACGGAATAAATTGTGGTACGTATGGTTTTTTATTAAATAACTTTTCCACAGGAAGCTTAAAAAAAAAAATTATTTTAGCTAAAAAAATTTATATAAAACCTTTATGTGTGGAGGCAAAAACAAGTAAGTCAAAAAAAAAAATACTTGCAATTAACGAGGTTTCTCTTTTTAGACAAAGCAGACAAACAGCATCGATAAATCTTAAAATAGGAAGAAAAGTAATTCTAAAAAAATTAATTGCTGATGGAATTCTTGTTTCAACACCCGCTGGCAGCACAGCCTATAATCTCTCAGCTCAAGGTCCAGTAATATCTTTAAATTCCAACAAATTAGTCGTCACTCCAATTAGTCCTTTTAGACCAAGAAGATGGAAAGGAAAAATAATCCCTAACAGTCAAATGATAAAAATTATTAATCGCGATCCTGTAAAAAGACCAATAGCCGCTGTGGCAGACAATGTAGAAGTTAGAAATATAATTTCTGTTAATGTAAAAATCAGTAAAAAAGTTATGTTCTGCTTACTTTATGATAAAAAAAGAAGTTTAGTTAAAAAAATTAAACTAGAACAAATGCGACAAAAATATAAATAAATAATCTTTATGAAAAATTTTATAGATAAAAGTTTTTGGAAAAATAAAAAAGTTTTTATAACCGGTCATACTGGATTCAAAGGAAGTTGGTTGAGTTTATTTTTAAAACATTTAGGAGCTGAAGTTACGGGATATTCTTTAGCACCCATAACAAAACCAAGTTTATTTGCTTTAGCTAAAATAAAAAATGTAATAAAAAAATCAATTATTGCCGATATAAGAGATCATAAAAGACTTCAAGAAGAGATAGAAAAATCAAAAGCAACTATTATTTTTCATTTAGCAGCACAACCTTTGGTAAGATTATCATATTTTCACCCTAAAGAAACTTTTGATGTAAATTTTACAGGTTCACTTAACATACTGGAGGCAATTAAAAAAAATAAACGAATAACAACAGGAATTATAATTACGACGGATAAAGTTTACGACATCAGTAAAAATAAAATTTTTAAAGAAGAAGATACTCTTGGTGGTTCAGATCCTTATAGTGCCTCTAAGGTTTGTGTTGAATTTTTGTTTAATTCATATCAAAAATCTTTTTTTTCAAAAAGTAAAAAAATGATTGCTACAGTCAGAGCCGGAAATGTTATTGGTGGAGGAGATTATTCCTTAGACAGGCTAATTCCAGATATTTTTAAATCTAAAACTAAAAATAAAAAAATTCTTCTACGTAATCCAAATTCTGTTAGACCGTGGCAACATGTTCTAGAACCATTAAGTGGTTATTTGCTTTTAGCTCAAAACATTAATAACAAAAAAATTAAAAAATTAAAGCAACATTGGAATTTTGGACCAAATATTTCAAGTTGTAAATCAGTTAAGTATTTAACACAATATCTTTCCGAGAGATTAAAATTAAAAATAGTTTTAGAAAAAAAACAAACTAAGTTATATAAGCCTGAAACTACAATATTAAGACTTAGCAATTCTAAATCTAGAAAATTTCTTCTTTGGTACCCAAAGTGGTCAATTAACAAATCTCTAGACAAAATTTTAGATTGGAATAAAAGTATTAGAAATAAAAATGCATCTGAAATATGCATTCAACAAATTAAAGATTATTTAAAAAATTAAAAATGAATAATAAAATTAAAGAAATTGAAAGTTTTGTAAAAAAAATTTTAGAAGAAAAAGATGTAAAAAAAAATTATATTCCAGGTGAGACCCTCATTCCCCCTTCAGGAAAGCTTATTGGGTACGAAGAAACTAAAAATATGGTTTTAGCATCTTTTGATGGCTGGTTAACAACAGGAAGGTTCAATTCAGAATTTCAAACTAAATTGTCAAATTTTTTAAATGTTAAACATTTAATGACAGTTAATTCTGGATCTTCAGCTAACTTACTAGCTTTCTCCTCTTTAACTTCCCATCTTCACAAAGACAGAGCGGTAAAACCTGGAGATGAAGTGATATCTGTAGCGGCAGGTTTCCCGACCACAGTAAATCCAATTTTTCAAAATGGAGCTGTTCCAGTTTTTGTCGATATTAAACTTCCGACTTATAACATTAATGAAGAATTAATTGAGGAGGCAATTACCGATAAAACAAAAGCAATTATGTTAGCCCACACATTGGGCAACCCTTTCAATATAAATAAAGTTTTAGAAATTTGTAAAAAAAATAATTTATGGCTAATTGAAGATAATTGTGATGCTCTTGGTTCTAAATATAACAATCAATATACAGGCACATTTGGAGACGTTGCTACACTAAGTTTTTATCCAGCTCACCATATTACAATGGGCGAGGGTGGAGCAATTTTTACCAACAACTCTAGAATTAAACGTGTAGCTGAATCATTTAGAGATTGGGGAAGGGATTGTTATTGTGAGCCCGGGGTAGAAAATACTTGTAAAAAAAGATTTGAATGGCAACTAGGTAAACTGCCGTTTGGTTATGATCATAAATACATCTATTCACACATAGGGTTCAATATGAAAATAACTGATATGCAGGCTGCGTGTGGCTTAGGGCAATTAGAAAATCTTGAAAATTTTATTAAAAAGAGAAAAGCAAATGTAGACTTTTTAAAAAAACTATTAATTGATTTGCAAGATGAAATTCTATTACCAGAAGCAGAGCTAAACTCTGATCCTTCATGGTTTGGTTTTCCAATTACTTTAAAAAAGAAATCCAAATTTAAACGTATAGATATTTTAAAAAAATTAACAGAAAATAAAATTGGAACTAGGCTGTTGTTTGGTGGCAATCTAACGAAACAACCAGCTTATATTTCTAAAAATTTTAGAGTTCAGGGAAATCTTGACGTAACAGATTTAATTATGTCCAATACTTTCTGGGTTGGAATTCAGCCAGCAATTGGAGAAGTAGAGTTGTCTTATATTGCAAAAGTTTTAAAAGATTTTTTTAAAAAAAAATAAAAAAAAATCGTTAGTAAATTAATTAAGCATTTAAAAATGAAGATTTTTTCAAAATTTTATAAAAAGATACTATCTTATTTTTTTTTCATTATATATGGAAAAATATCTGCAAATCAAAATAATTTTGATAAAAAATTAATTGTAAAAAAAAAAATATATAAAAATATATCCTATAAAATTTTTGAAACTAACAACTCAAGGCTTTACACAAACAGTTCTGATGTTGCGTATATTACCAATAATACAATTATTTCCGGGCCATCTATACAATTTCGAAGAAAAATGAATGCAAATGTTATACATAATATCGTAATTCAGAAAGGTACTCCTAAATTTTATAAGAAAATAAATTTTAGAGTTTTTTCTTTATTATGCGGCATTGACGCAAATAATTATTACCATTGGTTTTTTGACTGCTTACCAAAAATTTTAATTTTTAAAAAATTCTATAAATTTGATAAAAGTGATTTTTTTTTAGCGCCTAATCTTAAACATGACTATCAAATTGAAAGTTTGAGAATGCTGAATATAAAAAATATTCTTAATGCCGCAAGTCTAAAGCACGTTTATGCAAAAAAAATAATTACAACTAATTTTTCTAATTTTACTATTAACCATAAAGACTGGTTGATCAAAGAATTACGGGAAAGGTTTACATTAATCAAAAGAAAAAATAGTAAACAAAATTTGAAAATATTTATAGATAGAAAGGGAGTTAGTAGTCTCATAAGAGACATTTTAAATAAAGAAGAGTTAATTAAATTTTTACGAAATGAAAATTTTCTTATAATTGACCCGTCTAAGCTTTCTTTTGTTGATGAAATTAAATTATTCAATTCAGCAAAAATAGTGGTCGGTATTTATGGGGCTGGATTAACAAATGCTATTTTCTGTCAAAAAAAAACCCATATAATTGAATTAAAAAATAATCAAACGGATAGTTTATTTAAAAATATCATTAAAAAATCTAAATTAAATTATCATTTTCTTACTTCTGAAGTGAAGGCATCGAAGTACTCTTCTAAACCTTTTGATGGATTTATTAGTGTTAATATATTAAAATTATCAAAGATTTTATCTAAGATTAATTAATTTTATATATTCTAGTTTAAACATTTATTTATTTTAAAAAATTAAGTTAAAAATATTCCACTTTATTAAACATAAATAAAATTCTTGAATTTTAATAAATGAAAAAATTTTTTGTTACTGGTGCTACAGGATTTATAGGAAGTTATTTAATTAAAAAATTAATCTCTTTGAATTTTGAAGTTTATAGTGCGGTTAGAAGGACAAACAAAAACACAGATAATAAAAGTGAAATTATTTTGGATTTAAATAATCTAAGAAACATTTACCATATTGAAAATAACTATAAGTTTGATTATATTATTCACCTTGGAGCAACTATAGATATTTCTAATGCACCATCTAAAAACATGTACAATGTTAATGTTAATGCCACTAAATTACTTGCAGAAATGGCAAATAAAATGAAAGCAAATTTTTTATTTACTTCTACGGCAATAGTACACGGATGCAATACACGACATATATCTTTAGACTCCCCAATTATTAATGACACACACTATGCAAAGTCAAAATATGATGCAGAATTACTTTTGCTGTCTATTATACCAAGCGCATGTATCTTAAGATTAGCGGGTGTATATGGTTTAAGTAGTGCTAATAGTTTAGGAATTAATAATTCTATTAAAAGTGCAGTTGCAGGAAATTTACCAAACTTAAATAATGCTGGGGACGGCAAGCGTAACTACATTTATGTTTCTGATTTAGTTAATATTATTATTAAGGCAGTTAAAAAAAATTTGAAAGGCACTCATTTGATAGCCAGTAAACACTCAATAAGTATAAAAGAAATGTTAAGACTCACATGTGAAGAATTTTTGCCAGATAAAAAATTTAACACAAGTTTAAATAAAAATAAAAATAAAAGTAAAATTGAAATAGAAGATAAAATTGTAGAACCTTCTTTTGCGATTGATAAAGAAAATACTTTTAAAGAGTCTTTACTTCAGATCAGAAAGGAAGCTAATTTATGAAGCTTGCTTTATTGGGCGATATTCACGGAAACAAGTTTGCTTTGCAGGCAGTGCTTGAATCAGCAAAAAATCATAATGTTGATAAATTGTTAATTACCGGAGATTTAGTTGGTTACTATCCTTTTGTAAAAGAAGTTTTGGATTTACTAAAACCATGGAAAAAATTTATAGTTTCGGGAAATCACGAAGTTATGATGAAAAATTCAATAAATGATAATGATTATCTAAAAAAAATTTCTTCAAAATATGGATCAAGTATAAAAATAGCTTTAAACACACTTTCTTCTAAAGAAATAGATTATCTAACGGGTCTTCCACACCCTTTGCACATAGAGATAGATAACAAAAAAATAATTTTATGCCATGGATCCCCCGAAAATATCAACGAATATCTTTATCCAGACATAAATTTTGAATTATTACAATGGGCTGATAACTATTCTGCTGAAATTGTGGTTTGCGGTCATACTCACCATCCAATGTTAAAAAAAGTCAAAAATAAAATTTATGTAAATCCTGGTTCAGTAGGTCAGCCAAGGAATAAGAGTAAAAAGGCACATTGGGTTTTATACGATACCGATACTAATATTCATATTTTTAAAGAAGAAACTTATGATATAAAAAAAATGATAACTATTATAAAAAAAGATGAACCAAACATACCCTATCTTTATAAAATTTTAGAATCTAATGGATAAGTTTCTTATTACTGCAATTGGAGGAGATTTGTCCCAAGGGATTGCAAAAATTCTTAAAGATAATTACAAAAAAATAAAAATAATAGGTTGTGATATTGTTGCTACACATGCAGGAACAAATTATGCAGATACTTTTTTTAAGATAAGCAGCGCAGATAAAAAAAAAAAATATTTAAACGAGCTAAAAATTGCTATAAAAAAATATAAAGTAAATTATTTAATTGCTGGATCTGAGAAAGAATTAGAATTAATTAGCCAACAATCAGAATTTTTTTCCTATTGTCAGTTTATTTCCGCAGGTAAAAAAGCAATTAAAATTTGCTTAGATAAATACAAAACCAAATTATTTTTAGACAAATTAGGACATAAGTCACCCTGGACGCTATTATCTAAAAATAATTTACCATTGTCTTATCCATGTATTTTTAAAAAAAGAAAAGGCAGTGGGGCAAAAATTTTTTACATTGTTAAGAATAAAAAAGAGGCTTTATTTTTATCAAAAAGATACAAAGATTCTCTATTCCAGGAACTTTTATCACCAGAAAATAAAGAAATTACATGTGCAGTTTTTAGATCAAAGGACGGCAAGGTTTCTGTATTGCAATTAAATAGAAAACTTACAGGTGGATTTACTTCTTGGGCAGAAGTAATTTATTCTAAAGATATTGAAAAAATTTGTCGTAAAATAGCTATAGCTCTTGATCTTGTCGGAAGTTTAAATATTCAGTTGATAATAACGAAAGATGGAGCACGCATATTCGAAATCAACCCTAGATTTTCATCAACATTATATATGAGGAGTTTAATTGGTTTTGATGATTTAATTTGGTCTATAAAAGATAAAAAAAATATCAAGATTATTTACCCAAAAATTAAAACGGGAATTAAGTTAGCAAAAACTTATAGCGCAGTAAAATTAAAATAAAAAATTGATTTTATAAAATTGCTAAAAAATATTTATTAATATAACTATTTAACTCACAAAAAAAATATTTAAAATATATGAAAAACAAAAAAAATGATAAAAAAAAGTTATTAAAAGCTATATCACTAGTAAATCAAATACAAAAAATAAGATCGCAAAATAATAATAATTGGATGGATCTATTAAAACTTTCATTAAAGCTTGATTTCAAAAATTCATCTAAGATATTAAAAGAAATTGTCAAAGAAGACAGACGTAATTCAAAAATTGCAGATAAAATTTCAAAATTAAAATAATTACAACTAGTTTTACCAATTTACTCTTAACCAAAGATACTGGATGATTAAAAAATTACTGGAAAAGTTTACTAAGATTAATTAATTTTATATTTTTGTGGTGCCCCTTGTCCGAGTCGAACAGACCACCTACTGATTACAAATCAGTTGCTCTACCAGATGAGCTAAAGGGGCTTTTTTACCTTTTAGAATAAAATTTATTAAAACTCAATTAAAAAAATAAAGTTTTAGCTATTTTTTTTTAGAATGTGATTTATATGATGGCATACAATAGCCACAGTATTTGAAATGTTAAGACTTTCAACTTTTTTACTAATACTAACTTTAAATTGAAAATCTGAATGTTTTAAGGTTTTACTTCTCAAACCAAATCCTTCTGATCCAAATAACAAAACATTTCTTCCTTCCCACTTATGAGTGGTAAAATCTTTTTTACCAGATACATCGAACGCGCTGATCCAAAAATTTTGTGATTTTAAGTATTTTAAAGATGTATTAATGTTTGATTCCTTAAAAATTATCATATGTTCCGCGCCACCACTAGCACTTCTGTATAAAAGCTTACTTTTTGATGGAAATGATCTGTCTTTAACTATTATACCATCTATATTAAATGATGCCGCTGACCTTATAATTGATCCTATATTTCTTGCGTCAGTTACTTCTTCTAGAGCCAAAAAATTTATATTTTTTTGTTCCGTTTCTTTTATAAAGTCTTTCAATGTTAAATCTTCTAATTGTTCTACCTCAGCAACAAGGCCTTGGTGAGCAATTTCATCTCTACCACATAAATTATCTAGCTCACGTCGAGATTTATAAAAAACATGAATATTTTTAAACAAATTTAAAGATTGGTTCTCTCTGTTTAAGTTTTTCTGAGCATCTTCAGTTACGAATATTTTCTCTATTTTCCTTTTGGGATTTTTTAAGGCCTCAACAACTGCATGCTTACCTACAATTAAAAATGTTGTTTTTTTCATAATTTATAGATTTACACACACTGTAATTTGATGAATAGATTTATTATGTCATGAAGAAGTACTTATATCTATTAAAAAAATTTTTTTTAATATTTAATACTCAAGAGAGGTAGGGGATTTTGCTTTATTAATAAATGCTCTAAGTTTTTTAAGAAAAATTATTATAATATTTGCTTTAAAAATTATAAAAATATTTAAATTTATTCCCATAGAATTTAAGCTTCCAAGCGCTAATGTTTTAGACACTTTATTGAATTTATCAAAGCTACTTTCAAAACAACCATTTACAGTCAAAGTGTCATATCCAAATTCATTTTTTAAAATAAAGTAAAGAGATTCACTATGCATTTTAATGTCAATTTTACCTTCATTAGATTCAACCAGTCCAGTGATAATAGAGAAGTTGTAGTTTTTTTTATGATCAATCAAATAAATGTTTATATTCTGAAACAAATTTAGAAATTTAATCTTATTGAGAACTTTGACAATAAATAAAGAATTTTTTTTAAAAATTTTTTTCTTATAATTTAGAAATTCACAGTTTAGATTATCTAGTGAAATATTTTTATCAAATTTATCTGTTTTATTATTATGTAAATTTTTCATTAGATTTGACCAAAAGTCTAAAGAAGTCCTATTTTGTTTTAAGCAATCAACATCTTGAATTTCACCTGGTTTTAAAATTACAGGATTAATTTTTTCTTTTATTAATTGTTCGTAAATTTTAATCGGTGTATTTGAATCTTTGTTCATATAAAAATTCATTTCATTTGAGAAATAAATATAACTCGCAAAAGGCAACACCGTCTTAGGCTGTAAAAATTTATTTTGATCAATGATATTTTGAATTTTCTCTTTTGCACTTGACAACCTTAAGTTCGAGTTACTTTCTGGTCCTTTCCACGCCGCATAGCTAAACTGAGTTAACAATAAATCAACTTTACCAATTTTTTTTTTAAATTTTTTTATATCTTTTACATCTCTTAAAGGGCAATCATTTAGATTCAAAATTGAAGCATCTGGAAATTTAATCAATATAGAAGAATCGTAGAAGTCATGTCTAGATATAGAGATTTTAGTTTCATGATTTAATTTAATCATCCTATCTAAAGGACACTCTTGTACATCGAAACCCATTTTTTTTAAAAAACTTAAAACTCTTTTATCTCTCGTCTCTTGGAATAAAAACTTAATTTTGTTACCTAAAATCCTTTCTTTTATTTTTGGGTCGGACAGGAATTGTGGATTAAAGTGATCAGGATGTTCATGTGAGATATAAATGTAATTTACTCTATCAAGAACGTTTTCAATATAATTGGTCTCATTTTCATACAATAGTCTCCACCCCTTATTAAAGACTGAATTAAAATACCATGGATCAGATAAAATTGAGGTTTGGTTGTAAGTTAATAATACCGAAGCATGATTTATAAATTCAATTGATGTTTTATTTTTAGACATTCTACTTACTTATTCTAATTTCTAGAAATGTTGAAATAATTCTTTTTTTAACATTCTTCATAATTTAAGTGCTTTTTTTGCGAATAATTAGCATATTTCGATACTAAATGATTTATTGCATTTGAATACTAAGATGCTTATAAAACGTTTGTTTTTAAATACTTTTTAAGTTATTGGGTATCCCAATTTAAGTGTTAAGGAGGGGTACCAAAGCGGTCAAATGGGGCGGGCTGTAAACCCGTTGCCTTCGGGCTTCGAAAGTTC
>Ga0308016_10000140_pt1 | contig 37056 bp, 13 predicted proteins | sample Neamet233_FD_203129 | JGI IMG/M metagenome (GOLD analysis project Ga0308016, IMG submission 203129) | Marine microbial communities from water near the shore, Antarctic Ocean - #233 | ecosystem: Environmental > Aquatic > Marine > Unclassified | place: Southern Ocean | collected 2014-07-28
AGATAATGACGATGACAACGATGGAATGATCGACTCTCTCGATAATTGTTCAACCGGTGAATTTGGATGGACTTCAGATAATGTTGGCCCACCAATCACGGATTACGATAATGATGGTTGCAAAGATAATCACACTGAAGACCTTGACGATGATAATGATGGCGTCTTAGATTTACACCCGGATTTGTGTCAAACTGGCGCATTAGGATGGACTTCCTCTGCCATAAACGACATAGATGGTGATGGTTGCCGAGATTCCGATGAAGATGTCGATAATGACAACGATGGCATAATCAATGGTGCTGATGATTGCATCAATGGCAATACTGGTTGGATTTCTAATGCAGTTACCGACAACGATGGTGATGGCTGCCAAGATTCTGACCAAGCAGAAGATAATGACGATGACAACGATGGAATGATCGACTCTCTCGATAATTGTTCAACCGGTGAATTTGGATGGACTTCAGATAATGTTGGCCCACCAATCACGGATTACGATAATGATGGTTGCAAAGATGATCATACTGAAGACCTTGATGACGATAACGATGGCGTCTTGGACTCACACCCGGATACGTGTCAAACTGGTGAATTAGGTTGGATATCCTCTGGCTTAAACGACATAGATGGTGATGGTTGCCGAGATTCCGATGAAGACGGTGATGATGATAACGATGGATTACTCGATGGTGTTGATGATTGCGCTGTTGGCAATACTGGTTGGATTTCTACTTCAATAACCGACAACGATGGTGATGGTTGCCAAGACTCCGACCAAACTGAAGATAATGACGATGACAACGATGGAATGCTCGACAGTATTGACACTTGTCCTCTTGGTAATTTTGCTTGGACTTCCAATGGAACAACCGACTACGATAGTGATGGTTGCGAAGACTCAGACCAATTGGAAGATAATGACGATGATAACGACGGCGTCACCGATGAATTAGATGACTGTGCAAAAGGTGCACTTAGCTGGACTTCAATTTCATCTTCTGACTACGATGGTGATGGTTGCCGAGATTCTTCAGAGGATGACGACAAAGACAATGATGGTATCGATGATACTGGAATTCTCGATTCCTGCCCTCTAGGAAACCTCGGTTGGACCTCAAATGCAATCACAGATCACGATACAGATGGCTGCCAAGATTCCCTCGAAGACCTCGATGATGATGACGACACCGTCTTGGATTCACACCCCGATTTGTGTCAAACTGGCATGTTAAATTGGACTTCAAATTCAGTCACTGACTTCGACGGTGATGGTTGCCGAGACATCGATGAAGATTTTGATGCAGACAACGATGGAGTACTCGATGATGATGATAGTTGTGCTAATGGCAATACTGGTTGGACTTCAGATGCAACAACCGACCACGATGGTGATGGTTGTGAAGACTCCGACCAAACTGAAGATAATGATGATGACAACGACGGAATGCTTGACGGTATCGACACTTGTCCTCTTGGCAATTTTGCTTGGACTTCCAATTCATCAACCGACCACGATTCCGATGGCTGCGAAGATGCAGACCAAAGTGAAGATGATGACGATGACAACGACCAGAAGCTTGACGATTTCGATGTTTGTAAAACAGGTGACCTTGGCTGGATTTCCAATGCAACAACCGACCATGACTCCGATGGTTGTCAAGATTCCATCGAAGACCTTGACGACGATAATGACGGCGTTGATGATGCCGTTGACACATGTCCAGTTGGAAACATTAACTGGATTTCCGATGGGACATCTGACTACGATTCAGATGGTTGTAAAGATTCGACCGAAGACCCTGATGACGATAATGACACCGTAATTGACGGTAGCGATAACTGCCCTAAGGGTGACCTTGGTTGGACTTCCAATGCAACAACCGACCAAGATGCTGACGGTTGTCAAGATTTAACTGAAGATTTAGACATGGACAACGATGGCATACTCAATGCTGCTGATGATTGTAACGCGAGTGCTTTTGGTTGGACTTCCGGTCCAACAACTGACCACGATTCCGATGGCTGCGAAGATGCTGACCAAACTGAAGATGATGATGATGATAACGATGGTATCCTGGATATCAATGATAATTGTCCCGTTGGAGTTATTGGTTGGACTCCAGATAATGTTGGCCCACCAATCACGGATTACGATTCCGATGGTTGTCGAGACTCTGATGAGGACCCTGATGATGATGACGACGGAGTTGTCGATGGTAACGATGGCTGCGATGCACCGACTGGAGAACTTGGTTGGACTTCCAATTTGACAACGGACCATGACTCCGATGGTTGCCGAGACATTACTGAAGATGGGGACGATGACGGTGACTCAATTCTCGACGGTTCAGATTCTTGCCCTAACGGTGAAACTGGCTGGACTTCATCTTCATCTACCGATTATGACTCGGATGGCTGCAAAGATAATCATGGGGAAGACCCTGATGACGATAACGATGGAGTACTCGATATTGTTGATGATTGCGATGTTGGGGAAATGGGATGGACACCAACTCTTTTGACCGACCATGATTCGGACGGATGTCAAGATTCCAGCGAAGACACTGATGATGATAATGATTTGAGAGCTGATTTCTTCGATGACTGTCAGATTGGGAACTTGGGATGGATCTCAAGTGCCACTACTGACTATGATTCTGATGGTTGCCAAGATTCAGACCAATTGGAAGATGCTGATGACGATAACGATGGCGTCCTCGATTCCCCTGATGCTTGCCCGAAAGGAGAACTTAACTGGATTTCAAATTCGACCACAGATTTCGATGGTGATGGTTGTAAAGACGATTCAACTGAAGACCTCGATGATGACGAAGATGGGGTCGATGATTTGGTCGATAATTGTCCATTGGGAATTTCTGGTTGGATTCCAACCCCATTGAACGATTATGATTCCGATGGTTGTCGAGATTCCGATGAAGACCTTGATGATGATAATGATGGCGTCGCTGACTCCCCTGTTGATTTTTGCACGAAAGGTAACCTTGGTTGGATTTCCACTAATCTCACAGACAACGATGGTGATGGTTGTCAAGATTCACTTGAAGACCTTGATGATGATAATGATGGAATTCTCGACGGGCCAGATCAATGTCCCCGTGGAGATGTAGGTTGGTCGCCGGGTTCAGGTACTGATTACGATTCAGATGGCTGTCAAGATTCACTTGAGGACCTCGATGACGACAATGACGGCGTCGTAGATTTAAATCCCGATATTTGCCCTAAAGGAGAACTCGGATGGATATCTTCTCCTTCGAACGATTATGACTCTGATGGCTGCAGGGATGCAAGTGAAGATATCGACCGCGATAACGATGGAATACTAAACGCTCCAGATGATTGTCCAATGGGGAATCTTGGTTGGATTTCAAATGCATCAACTGACCACGACACTGATGGCTGCCAAGACTCAGACCAAACGGAAGATGATGACGATGATAACGACAGTTATGCAGATTCAGTAGATGATTGCCCGGTGGGAGTCATCGGTTGGATTCCAACCGCCCTGAATGATTATGATTCAGATGGTTGCCGAGATGTCGATGAAGATTTTGATGATGATAACGACGGCGTCTTAGATTTACACCCTGACGGATGTGATAAAGGAATGTTGGGTTGGACTTCAAATGCAACAACAGACAACGATGGAGATGGTTGCCGAGATTCCGATGAAGATTCTGATGATGATGATGATGGAATTGGCGATACGAGTGACAACTGTCAATTGACTCCAAATACCGACCAAGCGAATTGGGACTTTGACTCAGAAGGCGACGTTTGTGACGATGACGACGATAACGATGGAATCGATGATGATGTCCCCGATGTATGCCAATTAGGTAATGACATCACTTGGGTCTCAACACCAGCCACCGATTACGATACAGATGGTTGCCGAGATTCCGATGAAGACGGCGACGATGATAACGATGGCGTTGCCGATGGTCCCGATGATTGCCAGACCGGAAACTTGGGTTGGATCTCGAATCCAGCAACAGACTGGGATTCCGATGGTTGCGAAGATGCAGACCAATTGGAAGACTCTGATGATGACAACGATGGTATTGCCGATGGTCTCGATGATTGCCAGACTGGCAACTTGGATTGGATCTCGAATAATACTGTTGGCCCAAGTCTGACAGATTTCGACAACGATGGCTGCCAAGACTCCAATGAAGACATTGATGACGATGCTGATACCGTAATTGATTCAGAAGACTCTTGTCTTCAAAGTGTAAATGGAACTTTCATGAGTTGGATTTCTACATCGGTAACTGATAATGACGGAGATGGATGTTCAAATGCCTTTGATGACGATGATGATGACGATGGCGTTCCTGATGTGACTGATAATTGTAAATTTATATCAAACCCAGCGCAAGCTGATTATGACAATGACTCTGCCATTCTTGGATTTGGATTCTCTGGTGACTTATGTGATACTGACGATGATAACGATGGAGTCCTTGACGTAAATGATGATTGTTACCAAGGGAACTTAGGTTGGGTATCAACCTCTTTTTCAGACTGGGATTCCGATGGTTGCCAAGATTCTGACCAAACGGAAGATGACGACGATGACAACGACGGTGTTACGGATCTAAGTGACACATGTCAACTCGGTGTTGTTGGTTGGAACTCAAACCCCACATCTGATTATGACGGTGATGGTTGTCAAGATTCAACCGAAGACCTTGATGATGACAATGATACAGTTCCTGATGTAAATGATAATTGTCCGAAGGGGCTCATCGATTGGGGACCTACACCAGGTAGTGATTACGATTCAGATGGTTGCCGAGACATTGATGAAGACCTTGACGATGATAATGATGGGGTCTTAGATGTGAATGACTTAATCTGTCCGAAAGGCGATTTAGGTTGGATCTCAGGCCCGGTTACGGACCATGATAGAGATGGCTGCCAAGATTCCCAAGAAGACCTTGATGACGATAATGATACTCGGCCTGACGTCGATGATGATTGCCGTATAGGTGAACTCGGTTGGATTTCAAACCCTACTACAGACTATGATTTGGACGGTTGTAGAGATGCGACTGAAGACCTTGATGATGACAATGATTTGGTACTAGATACTTCAGATGATTGTCGATTCGGCGATAAAGGATGGCTTTCAAGTCCGTCTACGGATTGGGACTCAGATGGTTGTAACGACATAACCGAAGATGAGGACGATGACAATGATGACCTTATTGACTCCCTCGACCAATGTCCCAAAGGCGATATTGGATGGGGTTCCACCGGCCCTGCAATCAAGGGTGCTACCGATTACGATGGCGATGGATGCCAAGATGCACTGGAAGATTTAGATGATGACAATGATGGACACGCAGATTCTGTTGATTTATGTCCAAAAGGTTTAGAATTAATCGAGCACTTCCCACTTTCAAATTGGCCTCAATTTACAGATTATGACTCTGATGGTTGCATGGACCAATGGCACAGTCTTGTCGAAGAAGATTTCGATGATGATAACGATGGAGTTCTGGATGTCAATGACCTTTGCCCAATGGGTGACCTCGGTTGGATTTCGATGGAAGCCAACGATAACGACGGTGACGGTTGTAAAGATGCCTCAGAAGATAATGACGATGATAACGATGGACTTGACGATACTGTGGACCTCTGTCCGGCTGGTGATTCTGTATGGATTCCTGGACCAGATACCGATTATGATTCTGATGGTTGCCAGGACTTATTGGAAGATGATGATGACGATAATGACGGAATTCACGACACGAATGATTTGTGTCCGAAGGGTGAACTCGGTTGGATTTCAGCCGAGGGTACAGATTACGACGCTGATGGTTGCCGAGACGTTGATGAAGACCTCGACGACGATAACGACCAAATGCTCGATGAATTCGATGCTTGTCCTAAAGGTTCGAGATATTGGATTTCGAGTCTAATCACTGATTATGACCAAGACGGTTGTTATGATGTAACAGAAGACCTTGATGACGATAACGACAAAGTCGTTGATACTAGTGATTCCTGTCCGAAGGGAGTCTTAGATTGGAAATCAGATAATGATACCGACTATGACCTTGATGGATGTCGTGATGCCTCAGAAGATCTTGATGATGATAACGATGGAGTTGTGGACTTGATTGACCTTTGCCCCAAAGGTGAACTCGGTTGGCTCTCGAGCTCATCGACAGACCATGACTCAGATGGTTGCCGAGATTCAACCGAAGACGAAGATGACGATAACGACGGTTTATCAGATGAACTTGACCAATGTCCGTTCGGACGCGCCAACTGGGATTCGGAAAAGTTCGACCATGACTCTGATGGTTGCGCAGATACCATTGAAGATGATGATGATGATAACGATGGAGTTTTGAACAACGTTGACCTTTGTAAGAAAGGTAGTCTTGGTTGGATCTCCAGTAGTTCGACAGACCACGATTTAGATGGTTGTCTAGACAGTTCAGAAGATTTGGACGATGACAATGATAACGTTCTCGATGCTGCTGATTTATGCGCACTTGGAGAAACATCGTGGCTTTCCTCTATAGGAGAAGATTACGATTCGGATGGTTGTAGAGATTCAAGTGAAGATACCGATGATGATAACGATGGAGTATTAGATACGACCGATTTCTGTAGCGATGATAAACTCAATTGGATTTCATCTCCTGCAACAGACTTCGATAGCGATGGATGCTTTGATGACTCATCGGAAGATAATGACGACGATAATGATGGAGTGCTCGATGTTACTGACCTCTGTTCCCGTGGAGCACTTGCGTGGATCTCAGATTCAATCAACGATCACGATCAAGATGGCTGTATTGATTCAACCGAAGACGATGATGATGATGGCGACAGTGTACCTGACGTGATTGATACATGTCCAGTCGGTGAAATAAAGTGGAAATCAACATTGATAACGGATTCAGATGAGGACGGCTGTAAAGATGGAACTGAGGATTTGGATTACTTAGTTATAGACGACGGTACTGGCGGTGAGGTTGTTTGCAATCCATTCACCGATGATTGCAGCGATTCCGAAGACACTTCTGATGTAATTACCAAAGATTCCACGGATGATCAAGTAAAGCGCCTCATTTTGACGACACTTGCAATAGCAATCGTCCCGACAGTCATCGGTATTCTCTTGCTTGCATATCGAATGAAGTGGTAAGCAGAATGATACTGACACCTTCAAAGAGGTCGGCGTTTTGCTTCAGCCATGGCGAATGTGTTAATTTTAGCGGCATCGACGGGTAAGAATCTCGATTTAGCAATGAGTTTCCGCTCAGCAGCAGAATCGATGGAACATGATGCTGAAGTAATCGACCTCTGTGGCCTCAACATCCCATTGTACACTCCGGAAAATGAAACTAAATTCAATGATTTAGAGCAGATCAAAAAGAGCATGGATCGTATTCTTTCATGCGATGGAATGATTGTGTGTGCTCCTGAGTATAACGGTTCAATACCACCGGTTTTGACTAATCTCATAGCATGGATTTCAATTCAATCTTCGGATTTCCGCTTGCTGTTCAACAAACGAAACATCGGTTTAGCTTCAGTCAGTGGCGGTGGAGGGTACCAGGTGATTCTGAGTATGCGAATGCAATTTTCCTATCTCGGTTCAAATGTGTTAGGTCGTTCTCTTGTCGTCAATAAAACAAAACCGGTAAATCCCGCGTCCATCGATGAAATGATAAAGGGGGTTTTACGTTGAATATTGCACGTACATTGCGTATGATCTCTCCAACTCACACTGTTTTAGAAGGTGGAGGTTTTCCAGTTCGAAGGCCTTCTGCAATGGGCACACTCATGAGCCCGTTTCTTCTATTGGATGAAATGGGTCCTGTTCATTGGGACCCTGGGCAAGCGATTGGTGCACCTGCTCACCCACATCGTGGATTTGAGACGGTGACGTACCTGATTCAAGGTGCAATGAAACACGAAGACAGTGCTGGCAACAAAGGTGACCTCAATTCAGGAGGAGTACAATGGATGACTGCTGGTCGCGGCGTTATTCATTCAGAACTGCCCCAAGATGACTTCCTTGAACAAGGCGGTGTCAGCCATGGTTTCCAAATATGGGTTAATCTTCCTTCAAAAGACAAGATGATGCAGCCACGTTACCAAGATATTCCTTCGGAACAAATACCGAAAGCCACTTCTGAGGATGGAAAGGTCTGGGCAAATGTCATTGCAGGCTCAACTTTAGGGGTTCAAGCAGTCATTGATACAGTGATTCCGATCACCTATATCCACATGAAAATCCAACAAGGAGGTGTTCATCGTCAAGTCATCGAACAAGGACTCAATGGAATGATTTACGTTTTTGGTGGCACAGTACATATTGATGGAAAGCCGGTGCAAGATGGTGAACTCGGGATTTTAACAGATGGTGATGAAGTCGTTTTAGAGGCCCTCGAAGAAGATGCAGAATTTTTAATTCTTGCCGGTCCTGAATTAAATGAACCTATTGCACGTTATGGGCCGTTTGTAATGAATACCAGTGAAGAGATTCAACAAGCACTTCTTGACTATCAAAACGGTACTCTTGCATGATGCTTCGTTGATGTACGGCTCATTGTGATGAAATCTTATGGCCTAGAACCATCTAATTTGGTCTTTTGAAGCAGATATTAGGCGAATTTCTTAATATGGTATTATATACCGAAGCGATTTAGAACACTTCATGCATACAGCAAGCAAAGTAATGTTAATTCTAGGAGCCGTAATCACCGTCGCAGGCATAGTCATGTTTGCTCTCGGATCTTCTGCGGTAGACTACGACCCAATTGGAGACAGTGAATGGGACGGAAAGACCGGAACTTTCCAAGGATCTTCCGATTCATACTATAGCGTCTACTCCGAAGTAGCATCTTGCGATGATATTACCTACTCAATTGAGGATTCTGATCAAAACTCAGCCATCTACGATTGGGAATGTTCTGATTCTTCCTCTTCCGCAGACGGATATATTTATCTCGGCGGTTTGTCTGGATCCACTTCCTATACAGTTGATTCATCTCACACAGTTTACATCTCCGATTCCGGTGAAGAACTCGCAGAGGCAGCAGGTGGAATCATGGCAGTTCTCGGCTCGTTTGGTGTATTGTGCTGTGGTGGTTTCTTCCTCTTACTCGGCGGAATCTTCGCTCTCACTCTCAAAGACCCTGCAGTCGTAATGGTCGCTGGTGGAGTCCCTCAACAAATGATGGGCGCTCAACAATATGCTCAACCTATGCAACAACAGGCAGCACCAGTTCAACAACAGTATCAGCAACCTCCTCAAGGCGGACTCTGATACCTTAGTTTCACTGAAGTTACTTCACCCCTCCTCTTCTTTTGGAGGTGTGAAAGTTTACCCCAGGCGCTTCGCTTGATTTGATGCCTAATTGGTATGAATCGGTTTCACTGGTTCAAAATGCCATGCTGGTTAAAAATGCCATGCTGGTTAAAAATGCCATGCTTACACCAACATCGAATAATCAGATTAGTGAGTGTTGAGCAATCATCCCATCCTCTCAAGGCATGGTTAGCACCTTTGGATCGGTTGCGTCCTTTTGACACAACAGCATCCAACATTCGCATGAATGCAGTGTGACGTCTATGCTTGGTTCGAAATCGAATCAAATACCTTGGTTCGGAACTGTACTCTTCTCTGTGCTTCTACAGTAATGTTCTGTACTTCGACTGTTCACGAGGTGCCTGAGGTCTGAAACTTGTTCCGAGCGTCGCTAAAGAGTCAAAAACTGTCATAGATGCTGTGACGGGCCGATGAACTGGACCGCCTCAAGCAAATCTCACCAAAGGGAAGTTCACGGCAAGGCAAGGCAAGGCAAGGCACGAGCATCGCTAATTGCAATAATTGTCTTAGATGCTGTGACGGGCCGATGAACTGGACCGCCTCAAACAAATCTCACCAAAGGGAAGTTCACGGCAAGGCACGAGCATCGCTAATCGCAATAATTGTCTTAGATGCTCGTGACGGGACCTGAGACCTGGACTGAGCGAAGCGAGGGAAGGTCGAATGGTCGTCGTGAACTGTACTCTTCTCAAAGATTTGCCCGTTCACGTGATAGGTACGAGCATCGCTAATCGCAATAATTGTCTTAGATGCTCGTGCCGGGATTCGAACCCGGGTCGGCGGGATGAAAACCCACTATGATGGACCTAGCTACACCACACGAGCGACAGCCGTTCCACCGACCACCCCTTGATAATGATTCGCTCTATCAAAGACGAGAGAATGATGCCTTATTCGGTCATTTCATGCTCCATCTATGGTCGCATCAAGTTCGATATTCGACCACCATCTCCAAGCATACCAAATTGGTATGGTCGCAAGAATCATTGCAACAGCCAAAGCGATTTCATTCTCGAGAAACCAATTCATTGCCTCGATTGCGGAATTCCCATACACTCCAATCAATATTGCTTCCAGTCCAAAACGTAATCCTCTTCCACACAGTCCAGCGATTAAGAACGGTTTCTTTTCCATTTCGCCCATTCCTGCAACCCAGCCAAATACCTTGTAAGGGATTGGTGAAAAGGCAGCGATAAAAATACCGAAAGTACCGTATTTGAGTGTCAGAGCCTCAATTTTATCAAGATGTGCCTGTTTAGAAAACCGACTTAAGAAACTCCGGCCCCATCGTTTTCCGATCCAATAACCGACCATGGAGCCTGCTACAGAGGAAAGCGTGACCGTTAACCATAGCCAAATCACCATTGGGACGTTCCCAATTGTATCTGCAAGCATTGGGATGTAGAGCAAATCCGGGGGGAATGGTTGAATAATCGCTTCAGTAAATGAGACTACAGCAAGGGTTGCAGGTCCAAACACATCGAAAAAGTCGAAGAGAGTTTCCCGTAAAGACCCCATCCTCGACATGAAGGTGGCTTAGTCCACCCATCAATGAAGGTGTGGGTGTGCGGTGGCTTCAAGGAGGACATTCTTCAGTGGTGGACTTGATGCGAGTTCTTGATACCGCTGCCTTGCTTCATTGGCCAGTAAGTGAACTTACAGGCAATATTTGTGCTGTGCGTCAACAGGCCGAACTTGAACGGGTCAGCCCACAACGCTGGATGTTAGTCCAAGCTCTCGATATCGATTGGCGTGATGTTCCTCCAAAATGGCTCAAAGAGGCCAAAGAATGTGCTGCTCAAAGTGGAGACCTTCCTCGACTTTCTGATGTTGACTTGGATGTCTTGGCTCTTGCACTTGGTCTTAATCTTCCTTTGGTCACCGATGATTACCGTTTACAAAATACAATGAATGCTGCAGGAAAGCAATCGGCTACAGTCGGAACAAAAGGGGCGAAGCAAGTATGGAAATGGGAATTACGGTGCACAGGTTGCCGTATTTCCATCGATGTTCCCGAAAATGTATCTCGTTCTAAAAAGGGCGATGTTGGTGATTGTGACCGATGTGGCTCACCACTTGTTTTGAAGCGAAAGCGATAACTCATTCTTCCGAGGAAGAATCCATTGATTCAAGGGCAGAAACTTTCCGTTCTAGTACATCGACTTCCATTCCAGCGGGGTCAATACCAACTGCTCGAGCACGTTGTACAAGAAGTTGAGATGGAGTCCGGCCGTCTGCTTCAAGGTCGGTCAAGGTTTGGGATGTGTTGGTCAACCCTTTCTGGAATTCACCTTTTGAACGGCCTAATGCATGTGCCATTTTCGGCAAGCGTTCAGCACCAAATAGGATAAAAAATAATCCAACAAGAATCGTGATTTCGAGAGGTCCTAAACCGCCAATCATATTTCTTCCTCAACCCTTGGAGTAGGGTTGTAGTGTTGAAGGCTTCGGCGAAACGGATTGTTTTTTGTTCTTTATCCACCGGAGACCGGAGGCAGCAAAGCCAATTCATCTCCGTGGTTCAATTCAATGTACTTCTCACATTGTAAACCATTGATTGCAAACACAAGACCTCGTTCACTCCACTCTTGAAGTGAGAGAATCTGTAGCACATCCTCGATTTTTGAAAAGGGTTGAAGTGCAATACTGTGTCGTTTCCAACCGAGTGTTTCAGCCAGAGGGCCAAATGCCAGAAGAGTTATTTCTATAGCCTCTGCATCGTTCATGGTGATGCTTTGAAGCGGTAGTTTATCAACGCACTCGGTCGTCCTCAAGGTATGGGACCGGTAATGAAAGCAACCAGTTTGTGGAAAATTTATCCATCCGGTGAATCTTCTATTCAAGCGGTTAAAGGAGTTAATGTGACGATTGAAGTTGGAGAAATGGTTGCCATCATGGGCCCTTCAGGTTGCGGAAAAACTACTTTACTCAATATTCTCTCTGGAATTGATGAACCAAATTCGGGAGAAGTCACGGTCAAGAATCAACCTCTGTTTGGAATTTCTGACGATGCCCGAACTCGAATGAGAGCGGAACATATGGGCTTTATTTTTCAAGATTTTAATCTCCTACCTGTTCTTTCCGCTGTTGAGAATGTGGAACTACCATTGTTATTGCTTGGGAACTCTGCATCTGAAGCGCGCAAAGGTGCACTTGCGGCTCTCAAATCAGTTGGATTGGAGGACCGATCAGAACATCGTCCAGCCGAGTTATCAGGCGGTCAACAACAACGTGTGGCTGTTGCTCGAGCCTTAGTTCACAATCCGGCCATCATCTTTTGCGACGAACCTACAGGCAACCTTGATTCTGGGACCTCTGGCGAAGTACTCGAACTCCTTCTTCGCTTGAATCATGAACGTAACACGACCTTTCTAATTGTCACACATGATTCGAACATAGCGGAACATTGTTCTCGGACTCTGCGAATGTCAGATGGCGTGATCATCGAAGACCAAAGGAAATCAGAGGAGGAGTGACACTGCTGATTCAATTGACCATTCTTTCGATAATGGTTGCTCTGTTGTGTGCAGCATCCACATATGGAATTGGTCGTTGGAAGCAACTTGGTTTCTGGAAAGTTGCTTTACTTATTCTTGGCCCGGTGGCTGATGCCTTAATCGGTTATCTGTTTCTTGATTGGCTTTCCGTTTCAGGATTGACTTTATGGGCAGGTGCTTTTGCTTTAGGGATCATCAGTCATGTGTTGGTGCAACCGCTTCTTGTCCCGCAGCGACTCGTCGTTTGGCGCTTGGCAAAGCAAAATATTCTCCGACGAAAACGCCAAGCAGCACTGCTGATGGTCGGCTTATTCATCGCATCAGCAATTATTACCTCATCTATGGTTGTTGGTGACTCATTGGATGCCACCGTTCGGTATGAAGTCGAAGGGGCATGGGGTGAGACCGACATCACCATTTCTGGGTTTGACCTTTCGATTGGACAACGGGTCACGCTTTCGGAATCTCTTGCCAATGACATGTGGAATGGAATCCAAGATGATTCTGTACTACGAGGCGTCATCAAGGGACAACAACAGGGATTGATTGCATCTGCAAGTGTAGCGTCTGTTGATGCATCACTCACTGGCGTTACATGGATGGCGATGAACAGTACTATTGATGCTGAAGCATTATGGCCAAATATTGGTTCAAAGTCTCAGGGAATACGTTATGCTGATTTGTATGAAGCGAATCTCTTTTCGACTCAAAAATATGTAGCAGTGAATGAAGTCTTGGCCGATGAGTTGGAAGTCTCTGTCGGTGATGAACTTGAAATCGGGTGGTATGTCTCACAAGATAACAAAAGAGTTCGTATTGAATCCTCATTGAAAATCCTCGAAATTATCGCCAATGAAGGCCAAGGTGCATCAGCCGGTACACAAGCACCAGCCTTGTTCACTGATTTATCAACTGCACAATCACTTCAACAACTCAATGGAAGCATCAATTCCTTGTACTATGCAGTCGATGATGACTTTGACGGCGCAGAACAGATCGAACCAATCGTTGATGACGTCGAACAACTCCTCGACCGATTGATTCGGGCGGCAGATGTAGGGTTGAAAGTGGATTCAGATGAAAATACGAACTCATTGACATTGACCTCTAGCCAAGGGTTAGGACGTCTTTCAGGAGAATTGGTGCGAGGGCTGAGGGGTAATTTGAGTCAGATATCTCCTGGTTCAAGCATGATGGAAGTCTTGCAGGTCCCGATAATTGAACTTGTGGAGAACGAGCAACAGATACTCACACTTGCTGATTCCGATATCTCTCAATTGAGAGCTGGTGAACGCGGACTTTGGCATTTTTCTCCAAGTGGAGCCGGTTTCCAAATCAATGGTGATGGAAATGCTTGGGTATGGAGGGTTGATGAAGGGGGGATTGCGAACGATTTTACTCTTGACGCTTCAGGTGCCTATGGCTTGATTGCAACCGATTCAGGCCTGATTGTCGGCTATGAGGGTGATGTTGAAACCGAGGAATGGGCTTCGTATGACAGCGAGGGTGAAATGCTCTCTGTAACGGCCGATCTGAATCGATGGTGGGCACTTGAGCAAACTTCATCTTCCTTCAAACTACATTCGTTTTCTCTCGATTTGGAACAGCATACTATCACCAATCTCTCACTTCCGATTCCATCTACGGTACTTTCTACCCAGTTATATTTCGATGAGTACCTTTATTTGGAAATAGAAAGTCTTCTGTCCTCGACTCATTATCGCTCGCCGAGTGTAGATATTTCCTTCTCTGAGTTGGAACACGAATCTCAATGGTCTTTGACCCCAACCACCTCTTCAACAGTTCCTCTTCATTCATCTTGTAATGGCCATGCCTCTGTGACGTTGCCACGGGAGAGTCAGCATTGGTGCACAGTTGGGAATGGGCTTATCCGATGGGACTCGGAAACTGAACAAATTGAATCGCTACGAATACCAATCGTTTCAACGGCAGGTGGCTTAGGAATCCTACCGCAATTATTCTTGGCGTTTGGAGGCGAGCAATCACCCGTCGTTGTTGATGAAGGCGAGGTGCTCTTCAGTCAACGCCTCAATGAATTGAATTTGTCTGCACATGAGAGCGAAGTGTGGGTAAAGGGGCTCATCCCCTACGCTTTTGGTGACAATACTGCCTATCGCTTGAACTTCTCTGGGACCTATACTGACCTTGAAGGTATGGAAAGTCTGTCAGAACTCGATGCAGTTATTCTTGGCCTCGTGTCATTGAGTGATGGAGAACTTCTGGCCTCTGCGGGTGAAGATGAACGTTCAATGGTTGTTCTTTCAGTTCCTGGGGATTGGGATGATACTGCAAAGATATCACTCACTTCTTGGTTAGACAATACTTCGAACGCATCTCATGCAAGTTTGAATATTCGGGCCGTGAAGGTGGAGGCTGCGGCAATTGCCGAGGAATCTTCAGGTATTCTTGCGGCTATGTTTTTGGTTTTCGGAACATTTACCATCGCAGCGGGAATATTACTCGTGCTGACAATTGTGATGATGTTAGCCGAAGCAAGGCGTTCGGAACTCGGAACAATGCGGGCTTTGGGAGTCACACAATCAGATGCTCGAGCGCTTGCAGTCCAAGAAGGAATTATCCTCTCAGCCCTGGCGAGTTTGTTGGGTGCCATAGCAGGATTGTTTCTTGCATGGTTCATCAGCATTGGATTCGATAATATGTTTTCATCCGTTGGTTCGAATCAATTTGCTTTTGCATGGGAATGGACTTCTTTATTCTCAGGTGCAGTTTGGGGCTTCCTTCTGGCAATAATCACGCTATGGGGATCTGCTTTTTGGACCTCGAAATTGAACATTATTGTGGCACTTAAAGGTGGCCGAATTGCACGCTCAGAAGGACTCCCATGGCCCCTTCTTCTTCTTCAAATACTTGCTTTTGGAGCTGGTTCTCTTTCTCTTCTCCTCTTGCTTGTTCTTGGATTCGATACAGGTGTTGCCTATTTCCTATGGATGATATCAGGCGTCTTTGTCATCGTCGCCATCGTTCCGTTCTTTACATGGGAGTTGCCGGTATTCTTGCGTTCAAAAAATAAGTTTTGGAAAGATCTTTGGAGAAATGCAAGTCGGAATACACTGGCCATGCTTGGTACAACGCTGTTGATTTGGACGGTAGGACTCTCTTCACTTGACCCGGTACGTAAAGGCATGGAGGCGGATGAACTTTCATTCATCGTTCTCGGATTAGTTGAAGTCTTTGCTGGGGTTCTTTTGTTGACCAGTGCAGCCCCACTCGTCGTTAAACGCTTAGGCAAATCAAAATTATTGACACGCCGCTGGGGACCAGTACTCCCAGTTTCCCTTGCCTACCCATTGGCGACGCCAGTTCGTACTGCTGTGGTAATGGGTATGTTTTCAATCACCGTTTTTTCCGTCATAGTCTTGGGTGGCTATGCCGAACAATTTGATAATTACACGAGTTCCTTTGTCGAAGACGCCGAAGGTGATTATGAATTATTATTGACAGGTTCTCGCTCGAGCCCCATCGAGTTGTCTGAAAATATATCCGACTGGAACCTCTCATCAGCTCTTGAAGGCCAAATTGATTCAGTAGCGAGGATTCATCGCGGCGAAGTGTTTCTCGAAGATGCCGAGGGTGAACGAATGCCCTATGTGGTTCGAGGTTTCGATGACGCTTTTGCACAGCATGGCGGTTTGCCTCTTTACACATGGGATTCATCATTAGGTGCTGATGAAGTTGAAGTTTGGAATCTTGTGTCTTCGCGTGATGATTTGGTAATCCTTGATGCATCATTTGGACTTGAATCGATTACTGATGGAAGTGGTATTTCATCATTGAGTTTTTCAATTGGTGAATCAATTTCTCTAATTGATATTTCCAACCCTGGAAACACCCGTTCTGTGAGGGTGGCAGGCTTCCTTGAACAATCATCATATCTGTTCTCTGCGGGCGTGTGGATGAATGATGATATGGTCATAGAGCAGTTTGATGGACGCCTCACTCGCATGTATGTGAGTGTCTCGGATAATGCCCAACCATCAGATTCATATCAGGATGATTCAGTGATGGACTTTTCTCCAACAGGCAAGAACAAAGATGTCCGGTTGGCTGCTGCTGAATTGGAATCAGAACTCTCGCCATTGCTCAATGCCAAAGGAATCCAGGTCTCAGTTATTTCAGACGAAATTCTGTTGCTTCAATCGCTGGTTCTGGCATTACTCGGTATTTTTGAAGGATATCTGGCGTTAGGACTGATTGTTGGGATCGCTGGAATTGGGGTGGTCACGGTCCGGTCGGTCTCAGAGCGTACAAAATCGATTGGTATCTTACGGGCACTGGGTTATCGGAAGAATATGGTAATCCTTTCATTCCTAATCGAAGTGTCATGGGTGAGTGTGTTGGGGATGCTGAATGGTATTTTGGTTGCGATAGGCTTTCACCGAGCACTTTATACTGCGTTTTGGAAAGACCAAGGTGCAAGTTTTAGCCTTCCATTTGAATCGATATTTTTAGTATTCTTCGGCGGCTGGGTGCTCGTTTTATTGGCCACCTTCATCCCCATACAGAGAGCAGCCAAAATTCCTGCTTCGGCGGCATTGCGTGAATCTTGAACGATGTGTAACTTTTAGAAACTGACCAAAGTATTGGTGCGGATTGATCATTTGTTAGCGACAAAGCCCTCACCGTCGGGCATTCCTACAAACGTATCACTCCACTTGGCTGTGAAAACGATAGGCTGAGAGGTGGATTTTTTTTAGAGTTCTCTCATTCCGTTCATAAAACCTCAATTTTTGCACTCCTATAGTATAAATACGACGCATTTCGTGGAGGGGAATACCGAACCATCGGAGGTATAGATATGCGAAAAATAACCCCTATGATTCTCGTCACCTTGTTGCTTGTGAGTGCGCTCTCAAGTTTCGATTTTGCCGAGCTAGAAGAAAATGAAGTAATTGAAGACGCAGGTGCCCGTGCGGGTGCTGATGCAGAATTGGTTGCTATCACAAACCCGAAAGAAACAGTTTGCCCAGCTCCACCGGCTGCATGCCGTAATGTGATGAACGTTGGAGATGAAACTACATTCTCCGCTTACATCCAAAACAGTGGCGATGCTGATATTACTGAAATGACTTACAGTGTAACTGTGTATCTTTCTGATGCTGCTGGTAACCCTGGTATGGTTGCAAAAGATCTAACTGGAGCCGATTTGACTTGGACCAATAACGATGTTATTTGCACTTCTGCTGGAGTTTGTGACTTCACATCACTCGCTGCTGGCGATGTCCTTGGTGGCGGAAAGCATATCATGTCCGTGAGTGGTTCTCCAATTATTTGGACTCCAATTAAGGGATTGTATGTTATTGAAATCATTGTATCTGCAGACGCAGACGCAGATTCTGGTAACGACGCTCAACAAATCTATGTGGCTGTTGAAGATTGGTTTGACATCCAACTTGATCTTGTTTGGGATTCTGCTCTCGAGATGGAAAATGGTGCTGGGACCAAAGATTGGTCACTCACTGTGACTGCAAACGGTTCAGATACATTTGACCCTCGTGAAGTCAGAGTCCGCCTCCAAACTGTTGGTGCAGTCTCCGCAGCACAAACGACAACAATTACCAGCGATGCCGGTATCAACTCTATTGATGGTTCAACGACAAATATTTGGACTGCTGGAACGAGCATGACTGTTGATGTTGCCGAAAATGTTTCGACCGACCCCTCAACTATCACGACCGGAACTCGGTCTGTCCTCTCTACTTGGGTACTCTCAGGCCAGCTTACCGTTGATGTGGCAAACACTGCTGAAGCATCCTATGGGCTAAAGGCATCCTTGGTTGATTACACACAATACGCCCAATGGGATAGTTGTAGTTACACTGACAATGCTACCAACGAAACCTATGATAATTTCTGTGAGGAATCCACGACGAAGGACGCATACCCTTCTACTGACTCTTCTATGATTGAAGGATTCGCCACCATCTTTAACGACATCCGTATCTCTGACATATCTGTAGTTCAAGGCTACAACGCTGATGGAAGCGGTCAAGGAACTTCTCGAATCTCCGACTCCAATGGTGGAGATCTTAACGTTGGAGCTTCCTACCTTCATGTTCAAGTTGAACACCGAGGTAGTGAAGCCACTTCATCGTACAACTGGTCTGTTGACTTCACTGTTACGGACCCAGTTGGAGGAGTAGTTTCTATGATTAATGCTACAACCTGTGAAGCCGTTGAACCTGTTTATCTTGAGTACAAACCTCTCGGACTTGGCATTGGTGAAGAATATCAAGGATATGCCTGCATGATGATTGACTTGAACATGGATGGCGAATACACCTTCACCGCTGACCTTGTCAATGATTCAAAAATGGTCGATGCAAAGCCTTCAAACAACGACCAAACTCTGACGTTGAATGTTCGAAACAATGCTCCAATCATTACTTCTCTAGATTTGCTGAACGATGGCGACCTCTACTTCGGACAAGATGACCTGCTTTCAATGTCGGTTCAAGTGTTCGATGTTGATGACCCATCTGCAACCAACCTCGAAATTGAATGGTCACATGCTGGAACTGCTCTGCCAGGTTGCGAACGAGCGAATATGCAACTCACTTGCTCAATCTTTATCGAAATTGATTATATCAAGAACTTCCCCGTTTCCGTTACTGTTTACGACGCACACGGTGGAGAAACGAGTAAAGAAATGGACCCGATGATCCAAATTTGGAATGATGGCAATTATGCTGCTGTGACAGATAGTGGATTGACCTTGTCCTACTCGTTACTCTATTGGAACGATGCTCCATTCACCATCACCGCAACTGATGGCGCAGCATTTACTGGACAAACACTTCCTGGATACTCTGGTACCTATGATTCGGTCGGCGTTATCGACTACATTCCTTCGACCACTTACTCCGCAGAGGATGTATTGAGCCAATCGATAACTGTTGAATTCGACAAGAGTAATGGAGCAACTTCGCTTTGGTATGTGAATAATGCAAACTGGGCATTGCTACCTGGTGCACCAACAGATGTTGATGCTACAACTGGGAGATTCGATTATTCCATCCCTGCAAATTCCCCAGTCCTCACTAGTGGAAGTTTTGTGCTCATGGGTGGCTCTTTAGCTTTGGCTGTGGAACCAACTGCTAGCATTTCCGGATTTGAGGCTGTTGCTGGAAAGGCAGGTGCAATCATCCTAAATTGGGACGTTGTTGGAACCATGCTTGAAGGAGACAGTATTGACATCACTATCTGTGAAACTGTGAATTGCACAACCGCATTTGAAATTGGATTTGCTTCTGGAAAAACATCGTACACCTACTCCGGACAAAACACTATTCACGGGACAAACTACACTGTTTCAGTTGCAGTTTGTAACGAAGTTGGATGCAGTTCACCGATTGGTACGAAAACGGTTATTGTAGACAGCGCAGTTGACGGAGCAGCAGCAGCTACTGGTCTGACCATCGCAAATGGAACTACTTGGACAGTCTCTTGGACCGCTTCAGGTGACCAAGGCGATGTTGCATCATGGAATGTCTGTTATCTAAGGCAGTCTTTCACTGCGGCTGAAATGGGCGAAACTGAATGTATTGGTACTGATAGCACATCAATTAGTATTGACATCTCGAATTGGTCTGCTGGTACATACACCTACCACTTTACTGCAGTGCCAGTTGACGCACTTGGTAACACTTTTTCTGCAGGTTCAATGAACAGTATCGATTACCAGCGTGATGCAGATACCAGCAATCCTGATGACGGAATAATCATTATTGTAGATGAAACTTCAGCCGGTATCGGTGCGTTTGCATGGGGCCTAATTGGTGGTGTCATTGTAATCGCTTTCATCGCCGGTGCTTTCATCCTCTCACGTGGTGGATCTGGCGACGAAGGAAAGGACTGGGATTACTGATCTCAATACCCTGCCAATAAGCAATCATCCCTCCTATCTGGAGGGAAGAGCCGCTGAGGGGGCTGTTTCGACGGCCCTCTCAGCCTACTTTCTTTCTTTAATCATCATTCGATTTTTAAATGGCTGAAGGGAATGAATGCAAAGTCTCATCATTCGAATGAATTCCAGACTCTGTTCTCTTCTTCAAAATCATAATTTTCTTATCAATAATACGACAAATAATGTATTCCATCTACGCTCAAATTTTACGTTTGTAATTTTTACAAACTGTTCGTTCTACTTAGGGTTGTAAATCGACCTCAGTATGCCGATTCAAAGCGCTCTTTCAAACTGAGAAATCAAACGTTTCGCACCCCAATTCCTATAAGGGGGACAAGGCGTGGGATGCTTTGCATACAATCCGTATGAGGTGAATGACATGTTGGGAATAACAAACACAAAGAAAAAAACTGTCTTTAACGGAATTGGCGTAGCACTGTTGTTGTGCGCATTGATGGCCCTAATGCCTATGGCTGGGTTCGTCGATAACAACGCAAGTGAAGTGGAGTTTGTAACTACAAACGACACAGCGGTGGAAAACTTCCCCGTTTTGCCAGATACCAAGAAGACCGTAGAATACGAAAATGAACCATCCGATGAGCTTATCGGCATGAGAGACCAAACATCCAAGACCTTCGTCCAAGAAGATGGCAAGTTCGTGCAATATACGCACGCAAACCCAGTCCACTTTATGGAAGATGATGGAGCATGGACAGAAATTGATCTGAATATCGCTGCCACAGCAAACGGATGGGAAGTAATGGATAATTCCTTTACGACTCAATTCGGTTCTGAAATGGCACAAGGTGTTGCAGTTCAAGTCAACCAATTCGTCGACCCAATCATCATTGGAATTAATCCAACGCTGATGACCATCGATGAATCCGGAACTGCTCCTGAACCATTCATGCTAACTTCATCGAACAATGAAGTTACCGTTGGTGGAAACATGATCCGATACCCTGTTGCTGAAGGATATGCCCTTGACTATACTGTCGAGAGCACACAACTCAAGCAGAATCTCGTGATCAGTGAACGTCCGGTCCTTCTTCCAGGCGCTGCTTGGTTCGGTTTCTCCGAAATTATGCAAATCCCAGACGGATATGCTCTTTTCCTTGGAGAAGACATGCTCGGAGAAGAAATCACACAAACTCAAGAAAGCCTTGATATTCGTAACATCGAGACTGGTGAATTGCTCGCTCAAATCCCTGTCCCTGTTGTTTTCGAAGAAGGCGCTGAGGAACCATACTTTGCAACATACTTTATTCAAGTCTCCGGCGCACAAGTACTCATTTCAACTGTCGTTGAATCCGAATGGTTGTTGTCAGAAGACCGCGTTTTCCCTATTGCAATAGACCCAACAATCAAGGTTTACGGTGTGAGTGGCGGCTATTGCTACAAGAACTCCAACCGTTGCTACTCTAATACTTACGGACAAGTACGCCACTCCAGTGTCTGGGGCACAGGTTATGTGAACTACTACACATCATTCCGCCGCTACTCTTTCACAGCAGCGAGCGCTTTACTACCTGGTGCTACTGTGGAATCAATTACCCACCACCAATACTGGAATTACAGGACCGGAGTCACATCTGCAAACAGCGTTAGCGCCTCCGTAATGGAGAACTGTGGTTCAGGCACATCCTCGTATGGATGGACCTTCCCACCCGCGCCTAGTGGCGGATGTTCTGGTGCGTTATCACCATCTGATTATACATTTACATCAACACAATACAATTCCGCAAAAGCACGTAAAGTGATTGCTTCAACCACAAACAGTGCAGCCTATGATACGATTTCCCTCGGCTCAGGATATACTCCCGGGTGGAAGACCTCAGATATCTGTACTACGAATGTTACTTGCGCTTCGAGCACAGCAGGAGGATACATCACCGCAGCTCAGACTGCGGCGTCATCTGTTGGAATTAGTTTCAAGAGCCTACTCACAGGCCAAACGTATAGTACCGGTTATTTCGTTGCGCAAAATAAGAATTCAGGATCTGACAACTCATATATTGGAATTACATACTCCGGTGGTACTGATTCTGATGCTCCAACATCTGCCTTTGTCCCCTATGACGGTGTAACTTCATACATTGAAGGTTCTCGAACTTTCTTTACGGAGTTTACCGATGGGAGTGGAATTGACACCACCTCTGCAAACAAGCCAACACTCAACTATGCAATCGATAATGGTTCATTCACCAGCATTGGAGCAACCAGCATTGGAACCTGTTCAACAAGTTCTTCCTCATGCAAATTCAGTGCAACAATCCCGACCATCTCTGCAGGCGAATTCGTTGAATACTATTGGAAATTCCAAGACCTGAACTCTGTTGTAAACGTTGGATATGACCCTGTTCTCACAGGTACACAGACACTACCAACACCATATTCGTTTACTGTGGCAGATGTACTTGACGCAGGAGATGATAAGAAATTGACTGTGCTGACAACAGATGTTCACGCAGGAAGTTATTACAGTCCGAAAGCTGGCCAATTCATCGACCGTCAATTCACACACTTTGATGGAAGTGACGAATTCTACTTTGAATTCGATGTTTCAACTTGCGGAACAGGATCAAATGCATGCTTTTACACAGGAACGAGTACCTTCTACGGCAGTTGGATTGCACAACACACAACAGTTGCTGGTACTGGAACTAATGGAATGGCATCCTCGTCTCAACGTTCAAGCCGTGATTTATTGAGGACCCCTGATGGGTACCTCTCAATCAGTGCTCAAAATGGACCTGGAATGAATCTCCTCTTCCTTTACGACTCTGGTAAAGATGCCTACGCTATGGTTGGAATTGGTAGTTCACCTTCTCTAACCTCTGAAGACAAGTTATCTGGAGGATCCTCCGCTACACCCTCGAGTAACTCAGGATACACCAAATCATTCAGGATTACTCTTGACTCTGACACTGCAATGATTGCAGCAGGCGAGTCAACATACGGTGGCCACATGGGCAACTTCGCATTCGGTAACGCTACCGGCGGCGCCGGATCCAATGCTAACCGACTTTGCGTTACCTCCAGTGGTTTCACCTACTTCTTCCGAAGTACGTCCACATTCAGAGACAGATGCAGCGGTTCGTACAGTTACGGATCAAACGCAAATTATGTATGGGCAGGTTGGGCTCTTGGAATGGGATACTACGGTCGAATGGCTGGGACTGGTGATGTGACCTACAAAATTGGAGGCGTCGCCCCGTTACCTGACACCTTCTCACCTGATCTTTCGCATTCTGCACTTGCAGATTCACACAGTAAGTCTCGAACCATCGCTATCACTTTGGTGGATGCTGGAGACCCACCGAGCGGACTCAACGTCAGCACAACTGCTGGTGTTGGACCAACTATGACTTACCGCGTCACTCCTGCCGGCAGTGCTGCCGGTTCATGGACTGTAGGGATTATGTCTCCTGCAGGTGGTGCAACTCGTACACAGTGTGTTCTCTCAGAATGTACTTGGACAGCAGATATCGAAAATCTCGTAGTCGGTGACTCTATCGAATACTACACGACTGCTCAAGACGTTTCTACAGTAGCAACCGGAATAAATACCGTGACAACTGCGACTTCAACTTTCGAAGTCGGTGACCCGACCAAGATGTTCATCGTCGAATGGAGAGATATGACATATAGTAATCTAAATATGCTATGCACTTACCAAGCTGTATTTTATGACGTTACAAACGAAATAGAATTCAAATACGACGATGCTTGTCAGGTTCAATACGATGCGGCAACCGTTGGTTTCATGGATCAAACGAAAACAAAGGGACAAACGATCCGTCGCACGACAAGCACGACTTACCTGAACGGTATCAATCCACATACCAACAACTACCGTATCTCTACGGGCAGTGGAGACGGTTCATGGGAATCCTTTGACCGCGGAATGACAAGTTTGGTCAATGCAGATGCGTCCGATATTATGGGCAATTCAAACCGCCAACCGTATGGAATCGACTGTTCTCGTAATGGGCGCACTGGAACCTGGGGCAATGGATGGGCTATTTGGGCCTCTAAGTGCGCTGATAACATCCCAATGCCTGAAGGTTTCAACTTTACTTACTTTGGCACTGACTACAACTATACTGACGCCAATGACCGTATCAATATTGGTCGACATGGTAACTTGCACTTTGTAAACAGCGGTTCACAATCTCTTGTGCGCACAATGAACAGTTATTGGACCATTCCATCGTTGCCATCCTCCGGAAGCACATATGCTGCTCCAGGATTGATTGCACCTTACTGGTCTTATTACGCAACTTACTACTGCATGCAAAGTACGACTGTTGATTGCGGTGTATACTATCGAACCGTGCCTTTCGAAGGTAAGGGGACAGATATCAGTTCTGACATTACCCAAGATACTATTTGGGACTTGGAAGACAGTCCAATACGCCTTAACCCAGCCAACGATTATCTCTCGATTTCCGCTGATTTGACCATTGAGCCTGGCGTCGTTGTTCAAATCGCCGGTGGCAAGGGAATTTCCTTTGACGGTGCATGCGACCAATTGACAATCAACGGTAACGATTCTGCTCATGTTCTTTTCGAAGCACTTGACACAGAATGGCTTGGAATAGCTTTCACCGATTCTTGTTCAACAGGATTCGATGACCGCCACGTATTCTCTTACGTTGACTTCAAGAATACCTCGGCTGCCGCTATTGCTGCAGGTTCTCGTCACGGCTCGACCGACCCTTCTGACCCAAGCAGCAATGCTAACGTTGGTAACTTCACTATGGATCACGTAACCTTCACAGATGTCGGTTCCGCTTTCCAACATGGAAGTGGATTTGGAACTGTTGTATCGATGAACGAATTCGCAGTGACCAACGCATCAGGCTCATGTTTCGACTTTGCCAAAGACTCAGTTGTGTCATTGACTGAAGGTTCCATGTTGAACTGTAACAAAGATGGTGGTACCAACGGCGGTGCTATTGTCAACGTTGCAGGATCAACTATAGGTTCACTCTTCCTTGAGAACACAACCATTACCAATTCATATGTCAACTTGATTGATGTTGATTTGCAGATGGTTACTGTTTCAAACGTTACTGCTACCGCTACTTCAACCCAAACCGGTGAAGCATTCGGTTCCGCAGCTGGCGCAGGTGGAGAAGTTGTTTTGAACAACTTTAACGCTAATGATTATGCAACTGTTTCGATTAATGCAATCGATGTAGTGAGTTTGATAGCTGTTGACTTCGGTTCAGCCTCAATGAACTTTTACCCTGGTGGAATTTCAACATCCTCAACAACCGGTGCATCTGATGATAACGCTGTCTTTGACAACGTTACTGCTGGAAACACTATTCTGCGAAACCTCCAACCTGGAACATTTGAAGATGTGAACATTGGAGATTTGACTATCAATGGTAATCCGGCTACTTCAGCCGTTGTCAACATCAACAACCTCGTCGCAGGTAATGTTGTAATTTCTGGCTGTGGCTGGAATGTTATCGCTGATGCAATGACTGCAGAACGCCTCTCCTCGAATGGATGTTCCGCAGCCGGAAACACACTTACTGTATCGGGCTCAACGATTACTCACACATCAACAACCGAGTCTGCCCTCTATGCACGATACTCCGATATCACCCTGGGTGAAAGTGCAGTGACCTCTACAACAGCAGGAAATAACTCCATTTATCTCGCACAAGCAAATACCAACTCTGATATTCGGCTTATCGCTGTAACTCAGGATGGTAATGATTGCGCAGATTCAACCGGCGCCACTGGAAACTGTGATGTCGATGTAGGATCATCTTCCGGAGAATTATGGTATGGTGGACTTGCAACAATTCGGACTTACCGAATGGCTCTTGTTGGTGGAAACTTAACTCAAATCTTCAAATCCGGACACACCGTTACTACATCTGTAGTTGACGGTTCAGGTTCTGAATTGTTTGGAGTTGGAAGCCACGTTACAGACACATTAGGTTCCGCTAGTGTTTGGGTTATTACAGGCGATGAGTCTGGAAACACCTACACCGACCATAACCTTCGTGCCTTTGGTCCTGCAGGACAAAATGAAACATTGCCGACCGATTCTTGGTATCAAACTACGAACAGTGGTAATTTCACCATTGGAAGCAGTCTTGATCTCATGCTCGAGCCTGCACCTGTTGACTTCGATGGCGCCGCAATGGACTGTGCTTGGATGGACGCTTATGTCGATCCAGACAACGGTGCATCGCTTCCAACCAATGGATCAACCCCATCCGGTCACACGATCTTTGAGTTTGATGGAACACCCATGACGCTCTCTGCTGACCTGACCCTCGATGGATGCCAAATAATTTTGAAGGGTTCATCCTTGAAAGTGAAGAGCACTGCAACCAGCAGCCCAATCCTCACATTGACCAATGGAGGTTCAATAACTGTAACCATTTCTCCAGATACTGGTGCTGTCGGTGAAATTAATGCAATCTCTAGTTCATACGGTCTTCACTTGAACATCGTTAGCGGTTCTCTTATCCTTGATGGTGGGACTATCCGTGACGTTGCTCAAGATTCAACAACCGGTGCTGCGCTCTTTATTGGCGATGGTGCTACATTGGATATGAGTAATGGTGCAACTATTTTCGGTTCATCCACCAGTGCTGATACTATGGCAACCGTGAAGGTTGTTGGCGGAACTGTCAATATCGCAGATTCTTCCATCATCAACAATGGACAAACTGGAACAGCTCTTTGGGTCGAAGCCTCTGGTGGCTCTATTGACAACATCGTTGTCAAGAACGCTGCAGTTGGTATTCAATCCTTCAACGGTGCACCTCAAGTTGATGGATTTACATCAACTGACAATTCAATTGGTGTTGATGTCTACGGTGGTATGTCTTTACCTACCATTTACCGTAGTACTCTCCTCAGTGGTGAAAGCACTGGTTGGACAACTTACAAAATCGATTTGTCGACTTACTTGGCAGATGATTACCTACAAGTTGGCTGGAACAGTATCTTCGGTGGCGGAAACGCTCACCCAATCTACAATTATGCATCAAGCAAATACTACATGATTACCGACCGATACAACATTGAATTGGAAGATAACAACGGTAACGCTTGGAACATTACCAGTGACTCTGATGATGGATACTATCCATACAACGCTCAAGATCCAGCATCTGGCGATGGAACTCACGCAACCTACACAGAAGGTGCCGCCGGTGGTGTGCCAAGTTGGGATTGCAATACATATGGATACCAGTATGGTCCAAATTACCCATCATGGCAGAAGGGATACTTCTACCAAATTTGGAATTTATTGACAGGTGGTAATCCAGGATACCCTGCATATTACGCATCTGCTCCTGACCAATTCGGTTTCGACTGGGAAAACATCGAAGGTGTTTCTCCATCAGGTTCCTACGGCACGAACTATCCATACCAATACTGGGGTTACTACTACACCTCATACCACGGCGGTCAAGCAGGTACTACCTTTGCACCTCCTGAAGGATACCAAGGCTCATACAACGTTTGCCTCAACATGGCAAGTGGATACTATACCCTTGCAGGCCAAGGCGCTCGTTTGACTATGCCTGTTGTTGATATCTCAGCAAGTAACCTCTCGAAGGTTTCGTTGTATATCGATGTCCTCCACAACCGTGCAGATAACTACCAAGATCGCTTGGATTTCGTTGCACGCTCAAGTAATACTGTCTCGACTCTTATCGATGGCGCCTACCTACGTGAATCTGGAACTCCGCTCTTCAAGAACGGTTTGATCACTGGTGCTGAAACTGGAATTTCAGTTGGTGGCGGATTCGCTGCTGCACACTTCGAAGATATCACAGTGACCAGTCCAGTAGATACCGGATTGGAAGTCACAGGGCAAACTTCTTCGACTTCTGAAGGATTAATTGTTACTGGTGGAAACTACGGTATCCTTATTGGAAACTCAGCATCTGGTTCAATGGACCTTGAAAACATCTCTCTGTCTGGACAAACCCTCGCTGGAGTCTACTACGCTAAGGATATTACAGGTTCCCTTTCAGGTGATGTTACCGGTAGCCTAGGGGCTGCTTACAAGTATGGCCCGAATACTAACAACGATATTACATTCAGTGGACTTTCGATCGTATCGAATCAAATTGGTGTTGAAACTTCTGGTTCTGGAGCCATCAGTATGACTGATGTCACATTGAATAACGTCCAAGATGTTGTAATTAACAGTGCATCAAGCGTTGAATTTATTGAAGGAACAGTTAACTCATCAACCGTTGATGTCACTGGAACTGGTAAATTCACTCGTATGCGTCAACTCGATGTTACATTGACTGCAGATGGCAACAATGTATCCGGTGCTACCATCTCTTTGATTGATGGAACAGGAGCAGCTTCTGGAAATGGAGTTACTGATGAATTCGGTATCGCTGAAGACCTTACCTATGTGACAGAAACTGTTGACTCGAATGGTTTGACCACGTTATCATTGGTTGGCTATGAAGTCATGAGCGTTGCAAAGGTTCAGTATTTCTACAACAACTCTACTGATAACGTTGCTGACTTCCGATACGCATCGCAAGGGATTACCCTCACCGATACTGCAGGAAACGCTGCAACTGTTCCTTTGACCATTCAGGTTACTGAGCGCGTTTGCTGGTTTAGTTCGAATTCGGCTTACAAGACAGTCGCTCCTTGTGCAGGTTCATTCTCATCCTCGGGAACTCGAGTTCTTAACGATGGAAGCGGTGGTACAATCAACGAGTATGGCTACAATACTGGTTTGACAGCGAGTCATTCCAACCAGGTCATCATGATCGACACTCCTTACATCTATCTCAAGTCGAATGTCGATTATGAATTCAACGGTTCGACAATTATCGCATCAGGTGCATATGACTATTATGCCACCCAACGCTGGTATAGTTCGTATCCATATGGTTCTGGAGTTTACATGAATGATGCTTCACTTTACGGTGTCGCTGCGAATTCTGAAGGTGAAATGTATGGTGTCGAAATCGGATACTATGGTTCTCCAATTACCAATTTCGAAGCGAACAATACTGTTTTCTCGAACATTGCAAAGATTGAAACTTCAAACGGATACAAGTCTGCTTGGAGTTCCGCCTACATTTGGGAAATTGAAGATGTTTCAATTACGAACTCTACGATCTCTCACTTCCAGGGTTACCAAACACTGAACAACGCTATCGCGTTCACAGATATTTGCTTGGTTCTTGGCGGCGGTGACGGCGCAGTAGTGAGTGGTAATACATTCAACAACTGTGGTGTTGGTGTTATGCTTCAACGCTCTCCATACTACAATTACCACCCTGCTTCGTCTTTCGGCGCAGATAACGCTACGGTTTCCAACAACGTGTTCAACGATGGTGGAGAAATTGCAGACATCTGGGTCTATACCAATGGATACTCCGATGACGCCCTCATCTCTGACAACACCATCAACAATGGTTATGCAGCAGCAGCAGCAATTGCAGTTTACAGTGGTAAGCACACACGTACTACCATTTCTGGTAATACTATCAACACTGTAACAGACGGAATCTATGTCTCGAATGCTTTGGATTACCACCTCACAGGTAACACCATCAATGGTGCAGGCGATTCTTCTTATGCAGGAATTTCTATCGTTGGTGGATACGGAGATGTCGATAACAATACCCTCGTCGATACAGACGGTGGATTGATTGTCGACAGTGCTTCTTCACCACCTGCTCCATCAACGTCACTTTGTTCGATTGCCTCGAATTCCTACCGAAGAGGTCCTGTGACTTGCTCGGCAGTTCTTGTGACTGGAAAGTCTATGGCTGTCAACATTGAAACAGACAGTTGGGGCTACGAAGCAAGTATTGACATCTTGAAACCAGATGGAACTACAGACAGTTGGTCAACTTACTCTTGGGGTAATAACCAGGAATACTTGATTGCAACATACAGCGATGCTGGAACCTATCTTCTGACACTCAGAGATTCTTTCGGTGACGGTGGAACTGATGTTTGGATGGTTGAAGCCGGTGTTACTCAAGGCTACACTGGACCGACAATTGCTGACAACAGTATTTCCTCCTCTACTGGACGAACTGCTCCATCAGCAGTTGGACTTGTGTTCGAAGATTGTTCAAGTGTTACGATCAACTCTGCTCGCAACACTGTTACATTGTCTGACAATGCTATGTCCATCAGTAACTGTGACGTCGTAGATTCATCCTCTGTCTTTGTAGGACAAGGCGATTCATTGACAGTCGGTATTGATGCTGATGATGCAAGTGGCGATTCATTGACTCTTTCGGGAACAACCATTTCAGGATACGCTACTGGTGTTGAAAAGACCAGTGGTGACCTCATGTTGACCGGTGATGCAACACTTACCGGCGAAGATTACGCAGTTTATGTCGATGATGCCTCTGTTGTTGCTATCAATGCAGCAGTTAACGGTGGCGCTTCAGGAACCGGTCTACACGCAGTTGACAGCGATGATGTTTGGGTTTACCCAATGAACGCTTCAGGTCTCGTTGGTATGTATGTCGAAAACTCACCATTCCGTTGGGATGGTGGCACATCGACTGCTAACACAACTCTGCAAGTAGTTGAATCTCAAGGGTCTATTGAAAACATAACCTGGGCGGCTTCAGCTATTCAGATTGATGCTGGCAGTAATGCATACGTGACTTCGATTGGTAATACAATTGATGCATCCAAGTTAATTGTCGGAACAACTGCAACCGTTGATGAAGCAAACTTGTTCAGCATGGACTCGACTCACATTACCGCAGCACCTACTGATGAAGTTGCAATGTTGATTCACTCAACAGATGGAACACGAGCATCATATGTATCGACCAGTTTCCAACCAGAACTCATGATTATAGATGGTTCTGATAGTGACTGGAACGGTGGTAACGCCCTCAACCCATCTGGCTATGCAATGCCAGGTGTCATGAGCGGTGACGGCACTAACGACATGATGGTGACCTACGTTGAAGGCGATGCCCTCTACGTCGGTTTGACTGGTGAAGATCTCGCAGCAAGTGACGTTCTCATCTACCTCAGTGTAGATGGTAGTGGAAGCAGCACCGGATACAACCTCGGTGGCGCTCACACATTGCCATTCCAAGCCAATTACGTGCTTTGGGCTGACAGTGATTCGTCCTTTGCCTTGTATAGCTACGGTTTCCTCGGATGGGGCCCAACTACACTCAGCACCGCTAGTGTGGATGTTGTTTCTTCGAGCAGTTTGACTGAAATTTCCATACCGTTCTCACGAATTGGTGGAACTCCAAGTCAGATTGACATCGTGACAATCGTTCAGGGAGAGACATCTGCTAACGTCAGCACTGTTCACCCAACGCAAAACATTGACGCTGCGAACACTCTACAGTCGTTCAATGAGTACATGACCGTCGAGCTAACGCACGACGATCTTGCTGATGGTTCAATTGCTGACGAAGTTCTTGTTTACCGTTCTTACAAGGGTAACAACACTCCAAGCGTTGCCAAGAACTACGATGTGATGATTAAGACTGAAGCAAACTGTGACTATGATTGGGCTACTGTTTCTAACTTGTCGCTTGCAACTAACCTTGCGATTAACCTTGACATGGCTCGTGCTTGCCCGGTAATTCAGGCTTCACTCGTCGACATCAATGTTACTGAAGATTCGGGTGCTTACACCTTCAGCCTCACAAACGAAGCTGACGATGTGCAAGATCTTGAGTCAGACCTCACATGGACTTCTGGTGATGGTAATCTTGTAGCATTCGACAATAATGCTATCGTCAACTGGGGTCAAAATGGCCACACAGTGACCATTACTCCGCTTACAGACCAATTTGGAACTCTCGAGTTTGAGTTTGAAGTTACTGACAGCAATGGTTTGACCGATTCCCAGAACATTACTTTCGAAGTAACCAATGTCAACGATGCACCAGTTATCTGCAATGTTGAAGTGATAGATTGCATGCCAATCTTCTCGTTTGATTCAGTAACTGACAACAACATCACTGTAGACTACATTAACGTCTTGGCAGAAGGATTCGGAACGCATACCAAGTCTCTTGGAGATGTTTCCAACGCTTCCAGGTCATATGTTCGTGACATGGCAAACGAGCAATCGCCTGTTCGCCAAGTCTACGATTGGGATGCATCTGTTGAATCTACTTGTATTGCATTTGGTGTTGACGTCGACGCAACTAACTCTCTTATTATTACGGAGAACACGTCAAACGAAAAGGGTGGAATGTGTACTATCACTCTTGACTTGACCGATGACGGTGCTGAGAATACGGATGCTACTTCATTCACTGTCGACTTTTCAGTCGCACCAGTGAACGATGCTCCAGTCATCTCTTTGCAAGATGTAAACAGTCAGAACTTGTTGCTCAATACAGCGGGTGACCGTGCTACTGGTGAAGGTGAATACATCAAAATGACTGAAGACGATACCGCAATCGACAACCTAACTTGGGATCTTCTACCTTTGATGAGTGATATTGACCACAACGTTCCTACAGACCTTACTTGGACTGTTGAACCAACCGCTCAATGCACTTACACCAACTACTTCACAACAGTAATTGTTGGGACAGACCTTGTGTTCACTTTGATTCCAGACGCAACCACAAATGGTTACGATTGGGAAGTTGATAACATGAACGATAACGGTATTCACCAATTGCGACCAAGTGGCCAGTCTTTCTGTGCAATCAACTTGGTTCTCAAGGATACTGCTACCTCACCATCTCATACGCCGAACTACGTCGACATCAGCATGTCTGACTATATTTCCGGCCAAGATGATGTTATCGTGTATGTCACTGTTCAACGTGTTGATGAGAATGTCGCTGACTATTCGATTGACGCTGGAACTGGTGTCTCCTTCAATGGTGTTTCAAAGATCATGACTGGAACATATGTTCCTGCTACAGTGGTCATTAACGCTGGTGGCGACCAAGGTCCTTACAACTACGACCACATGCTTGCAGTGACTTTCCACACGGATGGTCACAGTGAGGCTGAGTTCACTCAATACTACAATGTTCCAGCATACGGAACCACAATGCTCGTCAATGAAAGCATCTACATTACTCAACTTACAACCAAGGTCGAAGTAACAATGGATGTCCTCACCTGTTTGAATGACCCATGTGACCTGACCGTATCTACTAGTGAACGATTCCAAGTTGATGACCCATCGTCTCACCGTTCGAGTAACGGTGGTTCTCAAGGCTCTGTTTGGTCGAACCCTGGACAATATGGACAGAATGCTAATCAGACCTCTGAACGCCGACCAATGCTCGAAGACGGATACTGGTGTAACAACCGTTTCACTACCCTTGCTGTTGAAATCGCAGAAGCGAACTCCGACTGGGGACAATGTAACGAGTTCAATGGTTTGAATTCATTCGGTGCCAAAGCACAGAATCTACCAACTGTTGTCCGCACCATCGGTGCCAATTCGGTGCCTTCATTCGCACCGAGCATTCTAGTTGTCAGCCTAACAGGTCTCTTTGTGAGCGCTCTTGCCTTCTCCAGCCGCCGTGCTGAAGATGAGGAAGAAGTTACAGAGAACCTCCAAGATGATGATATGGCAGTGAGCCCAGTTATTGCAACGATTTTGATGGTTGCAATCACCGTGGTTCTCTCTGGTGTGATCTATGTTTGGGCAAGTAGTCTTGCAAATACTGATGTCAAAGGTGTTCCACTGATGACCTTCGACAATATTGATACTGTAAATGGTTTTGATGTTGAGGATGGTCACTGGAAGATCGTAGTGTTCTCCGCTGAAAATGGCTTGGCGACTCAAGCTATCCAAGTTAAGGTGAACTATTTTGACGCCTCTGGAGTAGAGCAGTTTGTATCTTACAACTTGGCTGATACGAATGGCGTGTATGGATTTAATCCAGCGAACAGTGACTCTTTCGTCACTTACTTTGATCAAATTACATCTACTGCCAACGGTGATATGGTTTCAACCTATAACGCTGGGGACGAAATCTACGTGCGAACACACGATTCAGAAGGAACACCTCTTGAATCGGTGACAATCACACTAAGTTACGCTCCTGACGGTAGTACTGGCGGTGTTCTTTTGCGAACATGGACTGGATTGTCTCACGACAAAAACTGATCGCTATAGTATCTGATTAAACCGGACACATAGGAAAGGGACAATTGTCCCTCCCTTTGTCTCCCGCACCTCAGTGATGGGGTGACTGCCTCCTTGGAGGTAGAGAGCAATCCGAACGCAGGGGGTTTCCGAAAGGGGCCCCCTGCCTTCGCCCTTTTTTTCTTTGACGTCGTTCTTCATCGATTATTTCTATGACGTCGTTCTCATCGATTTATTTCTTTGATGTCGTTCTCATCGATTTATTTCTGTGACTTCGTTCTTCATCGTTTTATTTCTTTGACTTCGGACTCCTTCGATTTATTTCTTTGACGTCGTTCTTCATCGTTTTATTTCTTTGACTTCGGGCTCCTTCGATTTATTTCTTTGACTTTGTCTCCTTTGATTTATTTCTTTGAGCGAAGCCTTTCAAGGAGGGCGGTGTTCAGAGGCATGAGCGACATGGTTGAACCAGCAGATTCCCCCAAGACGACCTGTGTCGTCTTTGATTGCGATGGGGTTTTGGTTGATGCTGTTAGTTCTTGGAGAACTCTCCATGACCATTTTGGTACCGATAACGGGTTCAACCTCAAACGATTTATTCGTGGTGAACTTACTGATGTTGAGTTTATGCGGTCAGATATTCGGATGTGGAAAGAAATTCAAGACCCGATCACCCGAGATGAATTATTTCGAGCCTACTCTGGTGTTAAATTAATGCAGGGGGCTAGACAAGTGGTTGAAAAACTTCAAGAAAATGGGGTATTTGTTGCTATAGTAAGCGCCGGTGTTGACTTATTCGTAGCATCGATTGCATCGATGCTCAAAGTAGACGATTGGATCGCAAATGGTTTTGTCTTTAATGACGATGATACACTTTCTGATGAAGGAGTTTGTCGGCTTCATGCCACAGGTAAGGGTGAAATTATCCTTAGGTTACTTGAAATGAATAACCTCGAAGCTAAAAATTGTGTTTCAGTTGGTGATTCGGAAATGGACTTATCAATGCATATTGAAGGAAGTCGATTTATTGGATTCAATCCGACCCGCGAATCTTCATCTGAGGTATTCGAGGCAGCAGGAGTTGAAGTGGTACATGGTAAGGATTTGCGAGCGATTCTCCCTTACTTGCACTTCGGATAATCAGGCGAAAGGAATAGTAGCAGTAGCATGACTTTTGAGGTTGACAATTGTCAACATACATGGTTTGGGCTGGAATCCGAGCATTCTCTGATATGATGTTTGGTCCTGCCATGTGCTTGAACAAATCAAAGTCGTTCCTTTGAAGTCTACACATGCATGTCCATGTACGTGGCCAGTTACAAAAATATCTGGGACTTCACGAATGACCAAGCCATCCTCTGGCTCTGGCGAAAGTGGAGTTTTCCCCCCCCATTGTGGGGCAAGGTGTCGGCGTCGGAGCATTTGTCGCATTGCTTCAACTGGGTCAGCATACGTTACGTTTCGGAGACCTGCTACAAAATCGTCAATTGATTTTCCGTGGTACGATAGGAGTCGGACACCATGCAGCGAGAAATCACATGGATTTCCAACAAAGGTCGTTGTGTTGTAGTCCTGTTGAATATCCTTGTCAAAAGTCGGTTGAGGTTCTGCAGGGCGTACCGCATCGTGGTTTCCAGGCAGCATCACACATTCGACCCATTCCGGAAGCAATTCGAGGAGTCGAGCAAACTCGGCGTATTGGCCATAGAGGTCTGGAATTGAGAGTTCACTGTCTTGGCCTGGATAAATACCAACTCCATCGACGCAATCTCCTGACAAAATGAGATACTTAATTGTCTTTGCAAGTGGATCCGTGTGAAACCAGCGAACCATTTTATGCCATTGTGCTTCCAAGAACGTCTTTGAACCCACGTGAATATCCGAGAGGAACGCTACACTGATGCCATGTTCTGCTGAAGCCTTCTTATGACTTGCCTCCATTGGGAAATGGAGGTCATCGACATAGAACATATCTCCAGTTTGACTGAATGTTCCAGATACACCAAGTACATCATCTGGCATGAGACCTGCTTCCAAAATCTGTTCATGAGCTCGGTCTCGGTCATCTCCTTTACGCTTGGTAAGTAAACAGGTTAACTCACCTGTTTCATCTTCTAATCTCCACATAAGG